>Ga0316604_10000471_pt1 | contig 49180 bp, 41 predicted proteins | sample OWC_soil_day20_C_FD_207650 | JGI IMG/M metagenome (GOLD analysis project Ga0316604, IMG submission 207650) | Wetland soil microbial communities from Old Woman Creek delta, Ohio, United States - OWC_soil_day20_CT | ecosystem: Environmental > Terrestrial > Soil > Wetlands | place: USA: Ohio...
GTTTCCTTATCCTGTCACGGTTACAGTAATTGGAACGCTGACCGCGGAGCAAAAAGCGCAGCTGCAAACCATCATTGAAAATGACTTTGCGGTTTCCGCCGAACATCAAACCTACCGGGAGGAAGTGGAATGAAAGTAACATGGAACATATTACCGTTTCTCCAGAAATATAAATACGTTCTGATCATCATCCTTGCTGGAGTATTTCTGCTTCTGCTCCCTTCTTTTTCGAGCAGCAGCAGCGACAGCGGTAACGACAGTACCTCCACGGCTGCGGTTTCCGATTCCGAGGAGGATTTCTCGGTGGAAACACTGGAAACACGATTGGAGGACGCCCTTTCTCAGATTGACGGCGCCGGTAACGTCACCGTGGTTCTGACGGTCAAAAGCGGCACTGAGCGGGTTCTGGCGCAGGATACGCAGACAACCTCTGATGGAAGCACCAGTGAAAAAAACTCAGAGACCGTTGTGGTCACCGATGAAAATAACGCACAGGAGGCAGTACTCCTTCAGCAGATTTATCCCACCTTTCAGGGTGCTTTGGTGATCTCCTCCGGAGCGGAGGATCCCACCGTCAAGCTTGCTCTGACAAAAGCCGTTTCATCACTGACAGGGCTCGGCTCTGATAAAATTACTATTTGCAAGGGAAAGTGAGGAATTACAATGAGAATCTGGAAGAGAAACGCTGTTGTAGGGGCGATCGTTGTTTTTGTCTGCGTTGCTGTTTACTTAAACTGGTCCATGGGACAGCAGGTATCGACAACCGATAGCAACTCTGGTACAAAGCTTTTGGGCGGCTCCGCCGTGGTGACCGGCGACACCTCCAGCGAAACGCTGACCAACGGAGATGTTTCGGTCTCGGATGGCAGCACCTCAGTTTCAGACAGCACCGTAGCAGATACAACCACTGGGACAACGTCATCCTCCGTTGGATATTTTGCGGAAGCCAGGCTGAACCGTCAGCAGGCCCGCGACAGCGCGATTGCCTTACTCCAGGAGGCGGCTTCGGATGAAAACGCCACTCAGACTATAAAGGATGATGCCAATCAAAGCATTCAGACCATGGCTTCTTATACCGTGTCGGAAGCGGAAGTTGAAAATTTAATTACCGCGAAGGGATTTAGCGACTGCGTATGTTTTCTGAGCAGTGACAGCGTCAGCGTGGTGGTCGCGGCACCAGACGGCGGTCTGACGGAAGCGGACACGGCAAAAATCATGGAAATTGTCAAGGAAGAAACCAACATGACTGCCTCACAAATTAAAATTATTGAAGCAACGCCCTGATTGATTCATGAAAAAGAGATTGTATTTCTCGCCTGCCTTTGGTACAATGACAGAAAGAACTATGAAGGAGCGTGGACCCAATGGGCGAGGGCAGAGAATATATCTCCCATCAGGACGAAAATGGGAATATTCACATAGCGGAAGAGGTTCTGGCTGTCATTGCCGCCGCGGCCGCTTTGGAGGTTGACGGTGTAGGAGGGATGGCATCCAACCTTGGCACCGAGGTATCCGAGCTGGTGGGGAAAAAGGTTCTGGCAAAAGGCGTTCGCATTCAGGTTGTGGACGAAACTATTATCGTTAATATCGCCATTCTGGTGAAATACGGATTTGTCGTTCCGGATGTTGCCCGGGCCATTCAGGAGTCTGTGATGTCCGCGGTATCCAATACCAGCGGATTAGCGGTTCAGGCGGTGAATGTTCACGTTTCTGGAGTGACATTCGCAAAGTAAGCCGCACGTCCATACAATTCCCGGCTCACAGGGCATTTTACGGCACTGATTTTTTGGATCAAAAACCCCCATCCGTCTGTTACGGATGGGGGTTTTACTATTTAACCTAAAATTGTGCTAAATGAAACTCTTATATGCGGCTCAGGCCAGATTGGTATACCCCATCAGGTACTGATCCACTTCCCTGGCGGCGCCTCTGCCCTCATAAATAGCCCACACCACCAGCGACTGGCCCCGGTGCATATCTCCGGCGGTAAATACCTTGTCCACATTGGTTTTATAGACACTGTCCTGAGTGGCGACATTATCACGCGCATTGAGTTCTGTCCCGAAGGCGTCCGCCGCATACTTCTGGCTTCCCAAAAACCCCGCCGCAATCAGCAGCAGCTGGCAATCCAAAACTTCTTCGCTGCCGGCGATTTCGACCATATTCATTCTTCCGTTTTCAAGCTTTGCTTCCAGCTTTACGATTTTAGCGCCTTTCAGGTTCCCGTTTTCATCGGCGATTAACTCTTTTACTGTGGCCTGATGAATGCGAGGATCATGCCCAGTGAGATAAATCGCTTCCTCCTGGCCGTAGTCGGTCTTGTAGACACGGGGCCATTCCGGCCAGGGGTTATTCTCCGCGCGCTGATCCGGGGATTTCGGCATCATTTCAAGCTGAATCACCGATTTGCAGCCCTGACGGATCGCGGTTCCGACACAGTCGTTCCCGGTATCGCCGCCACCGACCACAATCACATGCTTGCCCTTGGCAGAAACGGGGCTGCTTGCTTTAAAATTGCTGTCCAACAGCGCCTTCGTATTCTCTTTCAGGTAATCAACCGCGAAGTAAACTCCCTTTGCCTCTCTGCCCGGCACGTTCAGATCCCTAGGATTGGATGCGCCGCAGCACAGAATCACCGCGTCAAAAGACTCCAGCAATTGATCCGCCGCCACCTCATGTCCGACATCCGCATTGGTGACAAATTCCACTCCCTCGGCGGCCATCAGATCAACCTTGCGCTGGACAATGTGCTTTTCGAGCTTCATGTTGGGAATACCGTACATCAGAAGCCCGCCAATCCGGTCAGAGCGCTCAAATACTGTGACTAAATGCCCTCGGCGGTTGAGCTGATCCGCCGCGGCAAGGCCGGAGGGGCCGGAACCGATCACCGCCACGCGCTTTCCGGTGCGGACAGCGGGAACATGGGGCTGAATGCGTCCGTTGGAGTAGGCATCCTCAATGATACCAAGCTCATTTTCCTTCACGGTAACGGGTTCTCCATGCAGACCGCAGGTACAGGCTGCCTCACAGAGGGCAGGACAAACCCGCCCTGTAAATTCAGGAAAATTATTGGTTTTCAGCAATCGCTCCTGCGCCTGAGTAAAATTGCCCGAATAAACCAGGTCGTTCCACTCTGGAACCAAATTATGAAGCGGACAGCCGGACACCATGCCGTTTAACACGGCACCCGACTGGCAAAACGGCACGCCGCACTCCATACAGCGGGCCCCCTGCTTGCGGCGTTCCTCCTGAGAGAGCATGGGATGAAATTCATTCCAGTGGCGAATCCGATCCGCCGCTGCTTGGGCGGGGTTGGGCTTGCGCTGGTATTCCAAAAATCCGGTGGGCTTTCCCATTACTCCGCACCTCCTTTTGTGTTGACATAAAACGCTTCTACTTCCGACTGCTCGCGGCTCATGCCCCGCTCCTCCATCTGGGCGATGGTACGGAGCATCTTGTCATAATCGTGGGGCAGGATTTTTTTGAAGCAGCCCGCGTTGGCGGGGAAATTCGCCAGGATATCTTTCGCCCGGGCGGATCCGGTTGCGGCCAAATGCTCTTTTAAGAGGGTTTTGAGTTCCTCGATGTCATGTTTCTCGGTTACGGCATCCATGGACACCAGTTCCTTGTTCACATTCAAATAGAGATCATTGTTGCCGTCCCAGACATAGGCGATGCCTCCGCTCATACCGGCGGCGAAGTTTCTGCCCGTTTTGCCGAGCACCGCAACCCGTCCGCCAGTCATATATTCGCATCCGTGATCTCCCACGCCTTCCACAACAGCGGTGACACCGGAATTGCGGACACAGAACCGCTCACCCGCCACGCCGTTGATAAACGCCTTACCAGAAGTCGCGCCGTAGAACGCAACATTTCCGATGATGATATTCTCTTCCGCCTTGAATTTGCTGGATTTTGGCGGATAGACAATCAGCTTGCCACCAGACAGTCCCTTTCCGAAATAATCGTTGGAATCGCCCTCCAGCTCCAAGGTCAAGCCCTTCGGAATGAACGCGCCGAAGGATTGTCCGCCGCCGCCGATGCATTTTACAGTAATGGTATCATCCGACAGATGACTGCCGTGAATCCGTGTGATTTCCGAGCCGAGAATCGTACCCAGCGTACGATCTGTCGAGCTCACATTCACCTCAATGCGCTTTTTCTCACCCTTTTCAATAGAAGGCTTCAGCTTTTTGAGCAGAATCTTAATGTCCACGGTTTTTTCAAGCTCAAAATCGTAAATATCTTTGGGATCAAAGCAGCTCTTTTCCTCATCATCCACATAAGGATTATCCAGAATGGCAGAAAGATCGACGGTTGCCGCGCGCTCGTTGACGGCGTGCTTGCGGACATGAAGCAGATCGGTGCGGCCCACCAGTTCATCCACTGTGCGCACGCCCAGCTTTGCCATGTGCTCCCGCAGCTCCTCGGCTATAAAACGCATAAAGTTTACCACATATTCGGGCTTACCAGCAAAGCGCTTACGAAGCTCTGGATTTTGGGTGGCAACTCCCACCGGACAAGTATCCAGATTGCACACCCGCATCATGACGCAGCCCATAGTGACAAGCGGAGCGGTGGCAAATCCAAATTCCTCTGCGCCCAGCATACAAGCTATGGCAACGTCGCGGCCGCTCATCAGCTTTCCGTCAGTTTCCAGCACAACACGGGAGCGCAAACCATTCTGAATCAGCGTCTGGTGGGCCTCCGCGAGGCCAAGCTCCCAAGGCAGACCGGCGTGGGCAATGGAGGTACGCGGCGCGGCACCGGTTCCTCCGTCATAGCCGGAAATCAAAACCACCTGTGCGCCTGCCTTGGCAACGCCGGCGGCGATGGTGCCCACTCCGGCTTCACTGACCAGCTTGACCGAAATACGCGCCTGACGGTTCGCATTTTTTAAATCATAAATCAGCTGCGCCAAATCCTCAATGGAATAGATATCATGGTGCGGCGGCGGCGAGATCAGGCTGACGCCAGGTGTGGAATGGCGGGTCTTTGCGATCCAGGGATATACCTTCTTGCTGGGCAGATGACCGCCTTCTCCGGGCTTTGCACCCTGAGCCATTTTGATTTGAATTTCCTTGGCGCTGACCAGATACTCGGAGGTTACGCCGAAGCGTCCGGAGGCCACCTGCTTGATGGCGGAGCAGCGGTTGGACTGCAGCCGCTCCGGCATTTCACCACCCTCACCGGAGTTGGATTTTCCGCCCAACTGGTTCATGGCCAGTGCCATACACTCATGAGCTTCCTGAGAGATGGAGCCGTAGCTCATTGCGCCGGTTTTAAAGCGTTTTACAATCGATTCCACCGGTTCCACTTCTTCCATCGGAATCGGCGCATCCAGATACTGCATTTCCATCAGGCCGCGGAGGGTATGGGGCTTTGTCTCATCGTCCACCAGTGCGGAATACTGCTTAAAAGTCTTGTAATCTCCCTTTTTTGCCGCCTGCTGAAGCAGATGGATGGTCTGAGGATTATACATGTGATCCTCTTCGCCGGAGCGGGACTTATGGGAACCCGTGGAATCCAGTGTGTTGTCTGTTCTCAGACCCAGAGGATCAAACGCCTTGGTGTGATTTTTGTCGACCAGCGTCTCGATTTCCTTCAAGCCAATACCTCCCACACGGGAAACCGTATTGGCAAAATACTCGTCTATGACTTCCTTGGAGATACCAATAGCTTCAAAGATCTGCGCCGACTGATAGGACTGGACAGTGGAAATACCCATTTTGGAGGCGATTTTCACAATACCGTGCAGGATGGCGCTGTTGTAGGCGTCCACCGCCGCATGAAAATCCTTGTCCAGCATTCCATCGTCAATCAGCTCCCCGATGGTCTCCTGAGCCAGATAGGGGTTGATGGCACGGGCGCCGTAACCTAGGAGTGTGGCAAAGTGGTGCACGTCTCTAGGCTCTGCGGACTCCAGAATCAGGGAGACGGCAGTGCGTTTTTTGGTGCGAACCAGATACTGCTCCATGGCAGAGACCGCAAGCAGCGACGGGATCGGAACATGGTTTTCGTCCACACCTCGGTCGGAGAGGATGATGATGTTCGCGCCGTTGCGGTAAGCGCGGTCCGCCTCCACAGACAGATGATCCAGCGCGCGCTTGAGCGGCGTGTTTTTGTAATAGAGGATGGAGATCGTTTCCACATGAAAGCCCGGCTTCTTCATGTTTCTGATCTTCATCAGATCGATGGAGGTCAGAATTGGGTTGCAAATCTGAATGACCCTGCAATTTTCCGCCTTCTCCTCCAGGAGGTTGCCGTCATCGCCAACATATACCGTGGTATCGGTGACAATCTCCTCACGAATCGCGTCGATAGGCGGATTGGTAACCTGGGCAAAGAGCTGCTTGAAATAGTAAAATAACGGCTGATCGTGGTCGGACAGCACTGCCAGAGGGATGTCGGTTCCCATCGCGGCAGTTGCCTCACTGCCGTCTTTGGCCATGGGGAGAATGGCGTTTTTCACATCCTCGTAGGTATAGCCAAAGGCCTTCTGCAGTCTGACACGCTGCTCCTTGGTATAGGTTTTCACCTTTTCGTTTGGAATCTTCAGATCCTGCAGCCGCAGCAGATTACGGTCAAGCCATTCTCCGTACGGTTTGCGGCTGGCGTAATTCTCCTTCAGCTCATCATCGTCGATAATTCTTCCGGCAACGGTATCCACCAGAAGCATTTTCCCTGGCTGAAGGCGTGACTTTTTCATGATACGGGTGGGATCAATGTCCAATACGCCTACCTCCGAGGAGAGCACCAGTTGATCGTCCTCGGTGACATAGTATCGGGAGGGACGCAGCCCATTGCGGTCCAGAACCGCACCGACGCAGTCGCCGTCTGAAAACAGTATGGAAGCCGGACCGTCCCAGGGTTCCATCATCACCGCATAGTACTGATAGAGATCACGCTTGGCGCGGCTGATATTTACATCGTTACTCCACGGCTCCGGGATGGTAATCATCACTGCCAGAGGCAAGTCCATACCGCTCATAACCAAAAATTCCAGCGTATTATCCAGCATAGCGGAATCAGAACCGTTGACATTCACCACAGGCAGAACCTTGTCAATATCCTTCTCAAGATACTTTGAGCTCATGGTCTCCTCGCGGGCCAGCATACGGTCCACATTTCCGCGGATGGTATTGATTTCACCGTTATGGAGCATAAAACGATTAGGGTGCGCGCGCTCCCAAGAGGGGTTGGTGTTGGTGGAAAACCGCGAATGCACCAGCGCAATAGCGGATTCGTAGGCCTCGTCCTGCAAATCAAGGTAGAAATTTCTCAGTTGCTCCACCAGGAACATGCCCTTATAGACAATGGTGCGGCTGGACAGGGAAACGACATAGGTATTGTCATTCGACTGCTCAAACTCACGGCGGCAGATATAGAGCTTGCGGTCAAACTCCTGTCCTTTCTCCGTCCCAGCAGGGCGCTTTACAAAGCCCTGCATAATGTAGGGCATTTTATCCAGCGCCTTTTGACCCAGAATTCCGGGCGCAACAGGGACTTCCCGCCAGCCCAAAAATTCCATGCCCTCTTTTTTCACAATAATCTCAAACATCTTTCTGGCCTGATTGCGTTTGAGGGTATCCTGAGGGAAAAAGAACATACCAATACCATAGTTGCGCTCCCCGGGAAGTGTAAAGTCTAACGCTTTTACGGCTTTATCAAAAAACCGGTGAGAAATCTGGAGCAGAATACCGACGCCGTCGCCTGTTTTGCCTTCGGCGTCCTTACCTGCTCTGTGTTCCAGCTTCTCAACAATTTTTAATGCGTCGTCCACCGTCTGGTAAGACTTGACTCCCTTGATGTTCACCACCGCGCCGATGCCGCAGTTATCATGCTCAAAGGCAGGGTTATACAGGGGGGCGGTTTTCTTTTGTTCCAACATAAAAACCCCTTTCGGGTAAAGTATTTCTTCCGCTTGCCGTGCGGCGAAGTTATTGCAATATTTTCTTGACGCGCTCCACCGCTTCTTTGGTTGCGTCCGCATCGCCAAACGCAGTCATGCGCAGGTAGCCCTGACCGGAAGGACCAAAGCCTGACCCCGGTGTTGTCACCACGTTGGCTTCGTGCAGAAGCTGGTCAAAGAACGACCAGGAGTCCATTCCGCCCGGTGTTTTGCACCAGACATAGGGCGAGTTGACACCACCAAACACGCTCAGGCCCGCCTCGGTCAATCCAGAACGGATAACCTTTGCGTTTTGCTGATAGTACGCGATGACCTCTTTAATTTCTTTTTGTCCCTGTTCACTGTAAATGGCAGCCGCGCCCTTCTGGACAATATAAGGTACGCCGTTAAACTTGGTGCACTGGCGGCGGTTCCACAGGAAATTCAGGTTTCCGCCGTCCCGCTCCAGTTCCTTTGGCACCACAGTATAGGCGCAGCGCGTACCGGTAAAGCCCGCTGTTTTTGAGTAGGAACGAAACTCAATGGCACAGGTTTTGGCTCCTTCAATCTCATATATCGTATGGGGAATGTCATCATCCACAATAAACGCCTCATAGGCCGAATCATAGAGGATCACGGCACCATTCTCATTGGCATAATCCACCCATGGCTTCAACTGCTCGCGGGTAATGACAGCTCCGGTGGGATTGTTGGGAAAGCAGAGGTAAATAATATCCACTTTACAGTTGGGGATTGCCGGCGTAAAGCCGTTTTCCGCCACACACGGCATATAGTAAAGCTTAGACCATTTTCCAAGCTCCTCACTGTAATCCCCCGCGCGGCCTGCCATTGCGTTGGTATCCACATACACAGGGTAAACAGGGTCACAGACGGCAACCACATTATTCAGACCAAAAATGTCGCCAATATTGCCGCAGTCGCTCTTCGCGCCGTCGGAGACGAAAATTTCATCCGGCGCGATTGAAACGCCGCGGGCATGATAGTCATGCTCCGAAATGGCATTGCGCAGAAAATCGTAACCCTGCTCGGGACCGTATCCCTTAAAGGTGTCCAGATGACCCATTTCGTCCACCGCGTCGTGCATCGCCTTTAAAACCACAGAGGGCAGCGGGCGGGTTGCGTCCCCGATGCCAAGCTTAATCAGCCTTTTCTCGGGATTCGCCTGCGCGTAAGCAGCAGCACGACGGGCAACCTCGGAAAACAAATAGCTGCCTGGTAGTTTTAAGTAATTTTGATTGATGGTCGCCATATAACCAACTCCTACGTGTGTTTTTATATCAGGAAGAAATCCATTCTCCCTCAAAAACTGTGACCGCGGGGCCGGTCATTTCAATATGACCGTCATCCCTCATACACAACGACAGGTCTCCCCCTGCGAGATGTGCTATCACAGAATTTTCACAAAATTCTTGCCGCAACGCGGCGGCAAACGCGGCACAGGCTCCGGTACCGCAGGCAAGAGTCTCGCCGCTTCCCCGTTCCCACACGCGCATCCGAAACGAGCCTGAATCCAATATCTCAACAAATTCCGCATTGGTACGATTAGGAAACATCGGATGATGCTCGATTTTTGGTCCGATTTCCGAGAGCGGCAAATCCTCTATTTGATCGACAAATATGACGGCGTGAGGATTGCCCATGGAAACCGGAGAAATCATATAATCCACTCCCTCTATGGAGACACATATGCCTGGATCGCACTGCGGCACATCCATATCTACCGTGACCTGCGTTGTTTTTTCACCACCGCCCAGTATCACAAACCTCAGCCCGGCGTCGGTTTCTATAGTAAGATGTTTCTTTTTCGTCAGGCCGTGATCATACAGATATTTGGCCATGCAGCGGATTCCGTTGCCGCACATCGCGCCGCGAGAGCCATCCGCATTATACATCTCCATGCGGAAATCGGCAATACAGGACGCAAAAATACAAATCAGTCCGTCGCCACCTATGCCAAAATGCCGGTCAGCCAGCTGCTCCGCCAAAGCGGACAGGTTTTTCGGCGTCTCCGACAAGCAATTGAGGTAGATATAATCATTGCCCAATCCCTGCATTTTTGTAAAAAACATATGCAACGCCTCCATATGACAAGATAGACGAATTGGCGGCAGCCGGCCTGACTGCCGCCAAAAAGGCGTTTTAGACCTCATCGTCTATCCAGCATATGAAGATTACTGCTCGCCCAATACCATTCTGGCTGTATCTGTAAGCTTTGCGCCGTTATCCATACTTTTCTTTTGCAGCAGGCGGTGCGCCTGTTCCTCGCTCATGCCATGGCGTTCCATCAGAAGCGCCTTCGCACGGGTAATGAGTTCTTGCTCTTCCTCGCTGCGCTGGGGGCGGGAAAACTTTTCAATGCGCGCGCTCATCTGGAGAAGCATTCGAACCGAGGCAATCAAATCCTTCTTGCTTACAGGAGAAGACAGGGTAAAAATATCCGGCTGTTCGCAGAACTCCAACTGAGTTTGGCTTGCAACCATCAGCATGGCGCAGTAGGGAGGCAAGTCATGAAACAAAGACTCCGCTGAATCATCCGGCAATTTAAATCCACACACCACCGTGGTAATATGCTGCTTCTGTACCAGTCTTCGTACTTCCGCAGCTGAGCGGCAGACGATGCAGCTCACAGTGCCCGAACTCTCCAGTACGTCCTTGATATGCTGACAGTTCTTATCACTTTCAAAGGCAACAATGACTCTATCCATCCATCTCACCAACTCCTAAATTTGCGAAAGATATACGGATCAATGCATGATCAGGTATGTCTCACGCTCCCAAGAGCTGACCTGAGTACGGTACGCATCCCACTCTTTGCTCTTTCCCTCAATATAGTTGGTCACAACATGCTCACCCAGCGTCTCCTGAATCAGTTCATCCTTCTGAAGTTCCACGAGAGCTTCTTCCAGACTGCCGGGCAGACTGTCAATTCCCTTTGCCGCGCGGGTAGCCGCATCCATAGCAAAGATATTTTCGGTGGTTTCAGTGGGAGGTGTCATACCCTTTTCAATCCCGTCCAGACCCGCGGCCAGACAGACGGCCAGTGACAAATAAGGATTGCAGCTGGGATCGGGGCAGCGCAGCTCTACACGCGTGGCCTGGCCACGGGCAGCGGGGATGCGGATCAGCGCGGAACGGTTGCTGGCAGACCATGAGAGGTAGCAGGGAGCCTCATAGCCGGGAACCAGACGCTTATAAGAGTTTACAAGCGGATTGGTAATCGCGGTCATACCCTTCATGTGGTGCAATACACCCGCAATGAATTGATACGCGGTCTTGGAAAGTTTCTTCTCTCCGCTCTCATCAAAGAATACGTTTTTTCCATTTTGGAACAGTGACATATTTGTGTGCATACCGGAACCGTTAATGCCGAAAATGGGCTTGGGCATAAAGGTGGCATGGAGACCATTCTTCTGGGCAATGGTCTTGACTGCCAGCTTAAACGTCATAATATTATCCGCGGTACGAAGCGCGTCGCCATATTTAAAATCAATCTCGTGCTGGCCAATGGCCACCTCATGATGGGATGCCTCAACCTCAAAACCCATCTGCTCGAGCACAAGGCACATTTCACGCCGGGCACCCTCTCCCTGATCCAACGGCCCTAAGTCAAAATAACCCGCCTCGTCATTGGTCTTGACAGTCGGCTTTCCATCCTCATCGGTCTGGAACAGGAAAAATTCACACTCAGGCCCAACATTAAAGGAATCGAAGCCCATATCCTTCGCCTTTTTCAGGGCTCTCTGGAGCACACCGCGGGGATCGCCCACAAAAGCGGAACCATCAGGATTATATATGTCGCAAATCAGCCTTGCGACCTTTCCCTGCTGGGGACGCCACGGGAAAATCACGAAGCTGTCCAGATCGGGATGCAGGTACTGATCAGATTCATTGATGCGGACAAAGCCCTCAATAGACGATCCGTCGATCATACACTCGTTGTTCACTGCTTTTTCAATCTGGGATGCGGTAATTGCGACATTTTTCAGTTGACCAAAAATATCGGTAAACTGGAGACGGATAAACTTAATATCCTCCTCTTTTACAATACGGATGATGTCTTCTTTGGTGTACGGCATTGAAAAATACCCCTTTCATCTTTGAACTGATATTTCACGCAAGGTAGAACGAAAGGCGATCCGCCGTAAGGCCGGAACGCCTCCGCACTATTCACCGTGTTGAGTATACCTTATTCTCATGGAATCTGTCAAGAGATTTTTGAATGACTTTATTCTTTTGTTGCAAATATGTCAAGTATTCTTCATTTCCTAACATTATTTATGCAACTCACCACATCCTCCCTTGCAAATAAGGTCAGGAAATTGGATATTCCTCTGTAAAACAGCCTTCACAAAAACCACAGCTTGCATCTGGTGCTATTTTCTTCAAAGCGTCCAGACTTAAAAACGCCAGGCTGTCGGCGCCATTCATCTGGCCGATCTCCTCAATGGAGTGGTGACAGGCAATCAGCTTTTCCTTGTCCGGGATATCGGTTCCAAAGTAGCATGGGGCGATAAACGGCGGAGCGGACACTCTCATGTGAACTTCCCGCGCGCCCGCGTCCCGCAGCAGCTTAATGATTTGCCCGGAGGTTGTGCCGCGTACAATGGAATCGTCAATCATGACAACCCGTTTTCCTTCCACCTGGCTTCTCAGAGGTGAGAGCTTCAGCCGAACCTTATTTTCCCGGCTGGCCTGATCCGGTGTGATGAAGGTACGTCCGATATAACGGTTCTTGATAAATCCCTCGCTATAAGGAATACCGGATTCCTCCGCATAGCCCATCGCGGCGTCAAGTCCAGAATCGGGAACACCAATGACAATGTCCGCTTCCACGGGAAATTCCTGAGCCAGAAGCCTCCCGGCCTGGCGGCGTGCCTGATGCACGGACTGTCCGGCAATCACGGAATCGGGACGGGCAAAGTAAATATACTCAAAAATACACAGATGGGATTTCCCGCTGCAATTATCCAGAATGGAGCTGACCTGGCCATCCTCCACAATAACAATTTCTCCCGGCTCCAGCTCACGCTCAAATTTCGCATCAACACCGTCCAGCGCGCACGACTCCGACGCAAACACCACCGCGTCTCCCCTTCTTCCCATACAGAGAGGGCGAAAGCCCCACGGGTCACGGGCGGCGATGAGCTTGCGCGGTGACATGACAATAAGTGAATAAGCGCCTTTCAGGCGCCGCATGGCTTTGGAAACAGCCTCCTCGGCAGAAGGGCAGCGGAGCCGCTCCTGCGCAATGGCATAAGCGATCAATTCCGAATCCGTTGTGGTTTGAAAGATGGCGCCCTTATATTCAAAATCTGTTTTCAATTCCTTGGTGTTCACCAGATTTCCGTTGTGCGCCACCGCCAGCGTGCCCTTCACATAGTTCAAGGTCAAGGGCTGTGCGTTTTCTCGGTGTCCGCCGCCGGTGGTGGCGTACCGTACATGCCCCACCGCCATGGTGCCGTTAAGCTCGTCCAAAATCTCCTCGTGAAACACCTCGCCCACCAGTCCGAGATCCTTATGGGAGGACAGCTCCCGGTGATTGATGGTCGCGATGCCACAGGCCTCCTGACCTCTGTGCTGCAGCGCGTAAAGCCCGTAATAAGTCGTGCGGGCACAGTCTCCTTTGGGATCATAGATACCGAATACTCCGCATTCTTCATGAATGGACATTGCTGTTCCCGCTTTCCGTTCAAACGAACTGAATTAATATAAATTATGATACCGTACCATAACAGCTTTCGCAAGCCGTCAGAACGGCAAATGAACCCTGTGGGCAAAATAAAAAGAGCCAAAGTAACATCGGAACCGATGCACCTCAGGCCCCCTCCCCTGAAATCATAGATAAAATCAGGCTGTCAAACAAGTAAAATCAAACTGTGAGCACGGCAAACAGCTTCCTGAGATCATGATTTTCCTTTGAGGTTATTATAACACAGCCCTCCGTAGCTTTGCAAGATGCGTTCTGCCCGCTTTTCTGGGTATCTTGAGCAGTTCACAAAAAGAACTCCGGCATTGATCACAGGGCATTAACAGTGACATTAAAAAACAACCAAAACACGACGTACAAACAAAGTCGCATTTTAGTTGTAGGCAAACATCATATCGTTTTTGGTGGAAATCGCGTTCCGTTCATTCCAGTCAAAAATTCAGGATGGAATTTCGACTTTTCGATGTTATGGTTTCTATCATCCGGACGCATAAAAGCACCCGTACGTGCCGACGCAGAGCAGTGACCGCCAGCCGACGGGTGCGTACCAGACAACAGCCTGTCCTAAAAAATCTGCTTGAGTATCAGGGTAATCGCAGCGCCAAGCAGCATAGTCGCCGGGATCGTAATCACCCATGCCACGACAATGTTCCGGGCCAGTGACCAGCGAACCGCCGAGAGTCGTTTCGATGCACCCACACCCATAATTGAGGCAGAAATAACGTGGGTGGTGCTGACCGGAGCGCCAAACGCAGTCATGATATGAATGATAAGTGCCGCCCCGGTTTCCGCCGCAAATCCGCCAATCGGCTGAAGGCGGATCATATTGATTCCAATGGTTTTGATGATTTTCCATCCGCCCAGCGATGTTCCCAGCGCCATTGCTATGGCGCAGGCCAGCTTAACCCAGAGCGGAATACCCGCGTCCTGGCTCAGCACACCACCGCTGACCAGCGCCAGCGTAATAATTCCCATGGATTTCTGCGCGTCATTACTGCCGTGGGAATAAGCCATAAACGCTGCGGAAACCATCTGCAGTTTGGAAAACCACTTATTCACAAACCGCTGAGAAAACGGGCGACAGACCACAAAAAGCAAGGACATAATTAAATAGCCGAAGATAAAACCCACAACCGGAGAGGTAAACAGCGGGATCACGACTTTATCCAGCACACCCGACCAGATAATTTTATCAGTGCTGGACGCGTAGACAATCGACGCGCCCACAAGACCGCCGATTAGCGCATGGGAAGAGCTGCTGGGAATTCCAAGACACCAGGTAATCAGATCCCATATAATCCCCGCCAGCAGCGCCGCAATAATCACATACTGTTCCAGCGAACCATTGACAAATCCGCTTGAAATGGTTTTTGCTACACTCGTATTGACCAGTGCGCCAATAAAATTCAACCCGGCCGCCATGATAATAGCGGCCCGCGGGGAAAGCACTCTCGTGGAAACGGAGGTCGCGATAGCGTTGGCCGTATCATGAAACCCGTTGATCAGATCAAAGACCAATGCCAGCAGGATAACCAGAATTAACATTACATTAAGCATGCTTCATTACGACTCCTTCAACGGTGTTCGCGACCTCTTCGCATGCGTCCAGGGAGTTTTCCAAAAACTCATAGATCTGCTTCCATTTAATGACCTCCAGCGTATCCACCTCTCCGCTGAACAGCGACGTCATGGACTTCCTGTAAATGTCATCGCCTTCATTTTCAAGCCGGTTTACCTCAATGACCTTCTCCGACAGCACTTTACTTGTTTTCATGTGCTTCATCTCGCCCATCAGGATTTTCAGCTCATCCGTGCTTTTTTCAATGAGCGCAGCCAATGCCTTGGCCTCTTCCCTGACCGTTACGATATTAAACATACGGAAGCTGTGGGCCACATCCTCAATGGTATCCGTAATATTATCCAGGTCACGTGCAATCACATTAATATCCTCGCGGTCAATCGGTGTGACAAAGGACTTATTTAACTGACGCATTAACGTATGGAATACCTGGTCACACTCATGCTCAATGGTTTTGATTTGCTCAATTTTTGCATCAACATCCTCATAATGATTGATTAAGTCGTTGAGCTTGGTGGCTGCAAGCCCCGCATAATCCATAATTTCAACGAACAAATCAAAAAAAATTTCTTCTTTTCTCGTCACTCTGAACATAGCTCTCATCCTTTATTAATAATCCTTCGAATGGATTATACTTGATTCTCCGACAAAACGCAATGAAATCTGTCATTTTAAATTTTACGCCTGCTTTACATGGTATAAACAAAAACAATAATCAGACAGGAACTCTCAAAAGAAAGCAGGACACAACGGCGAAAATGTGATACACTGTGCTTACATCATGATACATATCGGAGTTGAATACAATGCACAAAACAGAAGCATTATTCGATCTTTCTCACTCACTGGCCGCGCCTCTGCTGCGGGCGGCGGAATATCCGTGGGAGGCGCTGCCCAAGATCGGCGGTTTTCTCCTGCAGATGGGGCCGATGCTGCCGGAAGCGGACTATGATCACCCATCGGAAACGGTCTGGATTGCAAAAACCGCCACCATCGCCCCTTCCGTCAGCATTACCGGCCCCTGCATCATCTGCGCAGGCGCCGAGCTGCGGCAGTGTGCGTTCCTCCGGGGCAATGTGCTCGTCGGCGCGGGCGCAACTGTAGGCAATTCCACTGAACTGAAAAATGTGATTCTGTTTGACGAAGTACAAACACCGCACTATAATTATGTGGGCGATTCAATTCTGGGCTATAAAGCGCATATGGGGGCCGGCTCCATCACCTCCAATGTCAAAAGCGATAAAACCTTGGTTGTGATCAAATGCGGCTCACAGCAGATTGCAACCGGTTTAAAAAAGGTGGGCGCCATACTGGGCGACTACGTGGAAATCGGATGCAACAGCGTCTTAAATCCCGGCACGGTCATCGGACGAAACACCAGCGTCTATCCCCTTTCCAGCGTTCGCGGCGTCATTCCCGCGAACAGCATCTTTAAATCACAGGATCATATCATCACAAGGCTCACGCCGAATTGAATGATTTCCTTCGCAATACTCCCCCGGGAGTTGATTTTAAGGAAGGATCCGTTTATAATTTGGAAGACCCCTCCGGCTTGCACACCGTGATTAACGACAGACGCGCGCGAAAACGCCGGAACAGAATATCTGTGAATAAACACAACTCACAGGCGGTTATACTGTTTTGAGGCCATCTGCAAACTGATTAAAGGAGCCTCCTTGCATGACACAACTTTTTTCTGATTTACGCAATCGATATCCCCGCTTTATCTTCAGGCAGTATCAATTCCATCAAACCACGGATACACTGCATGTCACATACCGGTTTGAAATTGAAGCACTGTCTGATTTTACGGTTAACTGGGAGTTTCCCCTGCCGGAGCAGTTTGCTTCGCTGGAACACAACACCACACTGGAGCGCCTGGTGTTTTCCCTCGGAATGGTGGAGCTGATCAGTTACTGGAAACTAACCTGTTCGCCTGAGGTTCTGGTGGAAGCCGGAGCTCTGAATAGCAGGCAGATACAGTGGTGGAAGGATCTCTATTTCAACGGCTTGGGTGAATTTTTTTATAAAAATAATATCAGCACGGATATGGATTCCTTTATGAATCTTTCCGCCCCCCGCCAAACGGAAGCCGAGCATTTCTGTACCTTGGAGCAGCCTTTGGGTGCGCTGATTCCCATCGGAGGCGGAAAAGACTCCATTGTGACACTTCAATTACTGCGGGATTCCAAGGAATATAATTCCTGCTATATCATCAATCCCCGGGGCGCCACGCTGTCCACCTGCGAAACCGGCGGATATCAGGGGCAAACGCTTATCGCAAAGCGCTCCCTAGATCCAGCAATGCTGGAGCTGAATAAAAAGGGATTTTTAAACGGGCATACCCCCTTCTCCGCCATTGTCGCTTTTTCCTCTGTTCTGACCGCCTACCTGCACAACCTGAATTATGTCGTCCTGTCCAACGAATCCAGCGCCAATGAGAGTACCATCAAGGACAGCTCCGTAAACCACCAATTTTCCAAAAGCGCTTCCTTTGAGCACTCCTTTCATGACTATGAAGCGGAATACATCAGGAGCGGCGTATCTTACTTCAGCTTACTGCGCCCGTTAAATGAGCTCCAGATCGCGCGTTATTTTTCCACTCTGACGGAATTTCACCCTGTATTCCGGAGCTGCAACGCGGGCAGTAAAACAGATTCCTGGTGCTGCAACTGTCCCAAGTGTCTGTTTGTTTACATCATTTTATCTCCCTTTCTCTCTCAGGAGGCGCTCACTCAAATCTTCGGAGAAAATCTTCTGGATAAAGATGCGTTGATGCCATATTTTGAGCAGCTGATTGGCGTACAGGAGGAAAAACCCTTTGAATGCGTCGGCAGCCGGGACGAAGTGAACGCGGCCATCCGCATGACGATCAAGCGGTTGGAGCAGCTGTGGCTGCCGCTGCCCAGTCTGCTGGGCTACTACAAAACCCTTACTCCCGTTGGAGCGATTCCGCCCGCCGATTCCTTTCTCACCCATTTTGATCATGACAACCTGCTTCCCGATTATTACAGGGCATTGTTAATTGACAACTGCTTTTAATCTCTTGGAGGGACCACGCTTGCTGCATTATTTAAAAGACTATATCAAAGATAAAAAAATCATGATCTTAGGGTTTGGCAAAGAAGGACGGTCAACCTACCATGTATTGTCGGCATTAAAAGGCTACAAGAGCCTTGCAATTTCCGATATTGCCCCACTAAAGGACTCCTTTGATGAGGCAGTCACGGTTTACAGCAACTTCGAATATCAAAAACATCTGGATGAGTATGATATCGTGTTGAAAAGTCCCGGTGTGGTGCTGGAACGTGATATTCACGATTATCGCTGTACTGTGACCTCCCAAACCGAACTTTTTCTGAACTGCTACCGAAATCAAGTCATCGGCATCACCGGAACAAAGGGGAAAAGTACCACCGCTTCCCTTCTTTACAACGTGTTAAGGAATTCCGATTACCATTCCATTTTAGTCGGAAACATCGGGACACCCGTTTTTGAAATTCTGGATTCCATCACCCCTGAGACTATTCTGGTCGACGAGCTTTCTTCCCATCAGCTGGAATATACCGACGTATCTCCCCATATTGCGGCATTAATGAATATCTACGAAGATCATCTGGATCATTACGGCAGCTTCCAGAAGTATGCGGCCGCAAAGAAAAATATTTACCTTCATCAGACCGGGGATGATATCCTCCTGTGCAACCAGGATTTCTTACCACAGGAAAATACCTGCAACGCTCATATTTATTCCGTATCCAATCACGGCCCCGCCGATATTCAGGTGATTGACAATGAGGTACTGTTTCAGTCCCGCCGATTTTCTATTCCGACTCAATTCAATCACTTGGTCGGGGCTCATAATTATTTTAATATCGGCGTTGTGTACGCCATCTGCAAGCTGCTGAATCTTTCCGACGAGATTATTCTGGAGGGGATCACAACATTTCAGCCCCTACCCCACAGAATGGAGCTAATTTGTGAGGCAAACGGAGTCAAATACTTTGATGACTCCATCTCAACCATTTGTGAAACCACCATTAACGCGATCAACAGCCTGCCCAACGTCAGTACAGTACTCATTGGCGGCATGGACCGGGGCATTGACTATTCCAAGCTGATTCAATTCCTGCCGGACTGTCACGTTACCAACATTATTTTAATGTATGATTCCGGAAACCGAATTTTCGATGAAATACAATCAACTCGTCCGGAATTGCTGGAGCAAAAACATATTATACTGACCGGTTCCTTAAAGGAAGCTACCTCTTTGGCGAAGCAATTGACCCGGAGCGGCGAGGCCTGCCTGCTCTCCCCCGCCGCTGCCAGCTATGGCCTGTTTAAAAATTTCGAAGAGCGGGGCGATTACTTCAAAGAGTACGTCATAAATGGCTAAGATATCTTTGGCGTTCCTTTGGGACAAACAACTCCCTTGAGCCTGCGAGCAGGCTCAAGGGAGTTGTTTTTTTGCTTCACCAAGGCTTTATGATTTTGTAAAGTAGCTTTCCCGCTTTGTAAAACGGCGTCTCCAGCTCCCTGCCTGCCTGTTTCAGCTCCCGGCGAATGGCAATTTCCTGTGGACAATGCTGCTCGCACTTACCGCAGTCGACGCATTGCGACACATCGCAGGCATTCTTTCTCCCGGCTGTCACCATAAAATATTCCATGACGGCGCTTCGTTTGCCTTCGGTGTAGATGAGATTATAGCAACGAAAGGCGCCAGGGATATCCACGCCCTTAGGGCACGGCATACAGTAGGCGCAGCCTGTACAGTTGACCTTGATGGTCTGATTAATGGAGGTTTTAATCTGATCGATCAGGGCGAAATCCTCCGGTGTCAATTCCCCTGCCGCCACGTCCGACGCCACGCGGACATTTTCGCGCAGCATGTCCAGCGAGTTCATGCCTGAGAGAACGCAGGTGACCTCGTTCTGATTCCAGAGCCAGCGCAGCGCCCACTCCGCGGCGCTCCGCTTTTTGTTATGCTCGGCAATCGCCTTTTTTGCCCCTTGCGGAAGCAGGCTGACCAACTTTCCGCCCCGGAGCGGTTCCATAATAAAGACTGGAAGCCCCTTTTCGCTGGCCGCTTGAAGCCCTTTTTTCCCCACCTGACTGTATTCGTCCATATAATTGTATTGGATCATGCAGAAATCCCAGTCATAGGCGTCCAGCACCTGCAAAAACATGTCGGTATTTCCGTGGAAGGAAAAGCCGATATGCCGAATTTGTCCGCTGGCCTTTTTCTCCGCAATCCATTCCTGAATACCGAAGCCCACCAGCTTCTCCCACGATGCCACATCAGTGAGCATGTGCATCAGGTAATAATCAATATAATTGGTTTGCAGCCGCTTGAGCTGTTCCTGAAAATACTTCTCAATGGCCGCCGGTGTCCGCACCAGGAACTGCGGCAGCTTAGTGGCAATATTCACCTGCTTCCGGCACCTGTTGCGCTTCAAAATTTCACCCAGCGCCGCCTCACTGCCGCTGTAAAAATAGGCGGTGTCAAAGTAATTGACTCCGGTTTGGATGGCTTCCATAATCTCCTGCTCAGCCTTGTCAATGTCGATCCCGGGGCCTCTTCTGGTAAAGCGCATACAGCCGTACCCCAGGATGGAAAGGCGGTCACCGCCGCATCCGTTTCTGTATTGCATGAGATGCCTCCATCATGTTATAAATGATTGATCATGCTGGCGCTGTACGCTGCGCCGAAACCGTTGTCAATATTGACGACGGTGACTCCGCTGGCGCAGCTGTTGAGCATGGTCAGCAGGGCGGAAAGCCCCTTAAAATTCGCGCCGTAGCCCACGCTGGTGGGAACCGCAATCAGCGGCTTGTCGATCAGACCGCCGATGACGCTGGCAAGGGCTCCCTCCATCCCGGCCACCACGATGACCACTCTGGCATTTCGAATGACGGGCAGGTTTTCAAACAGGCGGTGAATCCCCGCAACGCCCACATCCGTCACCCGGACGACCCGATTCCCCAGAAGCTCCGCCGTCTCCGCCGCCTCCTCCACCACCGGCAAATCCGAGGTTCCGGCGCAGACCACGGCAATGTAGCTGTCGGTAAGCTCCAGGTCCTTGCGGCGAATGGTGATCACTCTGCCCAATGTGTTATAGCGCGCCTCCGGGCAGAGCTCCCGCACCGCGCGGTACATCTCCTCGCTGGCTCTGGTGGCAAGAATGTTGTGATCCTTGGTCAGCATAAACCGGACAATATCGGTGACCTGCTCCACGGTTTTGCTCTGGCAGTAGATCACCTCGGGATATCCCGCCCTCAGCTCCCGCTGGGTATCAATCTTTGCAAAGCCCAGATCCTTATAAGGCAGCTCCAGAATTTGCTCCTCGGCCGCCTCCGGATCCAGCGCGCCGCTGCCCACCTGCCGGAGCAGCTCTCTCAAGTCATTCCGGTTCATTGGACACCTCTCTGATATCGCTCCACCGCTCCTTCAACCTCCCGGTACACCTCCGGGAGCGGGATGCCGGTTTCCTCCGCGATGCGCCGGCAGTCCTCATACTCCGGCTTATATTTAATCCGTTCTCCGTGCGCATAGGCGTACTTGACCGTAACCGTGCCAAACCGTGTGGGAACCGCCTCAAAGGTGCGTTCCATCATGATTTTATCCACCGCCAGCCGACGTACGCCGAGAGAGGTGGTCTCTCTGAAAATCACGTCCATGACATCACCCTCATTCTCCTGCGCCACAAGAACGCTGAGCTTGATGGCGGGGCGTCCCTTTTTCATCATAATCGCTGTCTTAAACACATCCAGAGCGCCTTTTGCGAAAAGCTTTTCCTCCACATAGCCGTAAAGCTCCGGATTCATGTCGTCAATATTGGTTTCCAGCAGAGATTGGCGAGCCTGCCCCTCCGGTTCCACCTGACCGAGATAAAGCCGCAGCACATTCGGGATATCAAGCTCCCTGTGCCCGATGCCGTAGCCGATTTTCTCCGGGGTAAGCTTCATTTGTTCAGTGAATTCCTCCACGCTGTCCGCCAGAATAACCGCTCCGGTGGGCGTTGTGGTTTCAAAGGGTACCGCGCCCGTTCTGATGGGAATGCGGCTCAGGAGCTCTGCGGTTGCCGGGGCGGGAACCGGAAGCACACCGTGGGCACATTTGACAAATCCGCCGCCCACCTGCACTGGGGAAGCCATGACGATATCCACCTGTAAATACTCCAGACAGATGGCCGCACCCACCAGATCGACAATGGAATCCACCGCGCCCACCTCGTGAAAGTGCACCTCCTCCAACGTGGTCTGGTGAATCTTCGCCTCCGCCTGCGCGATGCGCCGGAACATGGAGCAGCTGCGTCTTTTGACGGGTTCATTCAAATTGCTTGCCAAAATCAGTGACTCAATCCCTCGAAGCGTCCTTTGCCCCTGATGATGGTGCGATTCATGGTGATGGCTGTCATGTCCATGCGCCAACGCCTCATGGGTATGCCCGGACTCTTTCAGGAGAACATCCACTCGTGTTCCCCCAATGCCGTGCCTGCTGTCTTGCTCGACCCGCAAGTCAAATTCATCATCCAGACCCAGCCTGGACAGCTCGCCGCGCAGATAACCCTCGTCCACTCCCAGATCCAGCATAGCTCCAAGGTTCATATCGCCGCTGATACCGCAAAAGCAGTCATAGTACAAAGCCTTCATGTTTTTCCACTCCAGTCAGAGACCTATTCGCCCGGCTCCTCGGGCGGAGCAAATCCCTTCGCGCCAGCAACCGCCTTTGAAAGCTTTTGCATGACTCCCGGGATGTCGATAGATTGTGGGCAATGGGCAACACAGGCGCCGCAAGCAATGCAGCTGCTCGGCTGCTCAGCCTGTGCCAACTCCCTTATCTCCATGAGGATCATCGGAAACTCCGCAATAATAACCTCGTTATAAGCATTCATAAAGCGCGGGATGTCCAACTCTTGGGGACAGTCGCCGCAGCAGTAGCGACAGGCGGTGCAGGGCACATGAAACTGTTTGCGAAACCGGTCGCACACTTCCATGAGAATGGTATTCTCTTCTTGCGTGAGCGGCTCATACCGTTCAAAGGTTGCCACGTTGTCCGCAAGCTGTGGAAGCTCGGTCATCCCGCTGAGAATTAGCTTCACATTATCCAGCCCCATCAGCCATCGAAAGGCCCAGGAGGCGACAGAGCGCTCCGGTCTGGCCTGTTTCAGCACCTCGTCCAGCTCCGGCGTGAGGGACGCGAGCCGTCCGCCCCGCACAGGCTCCATGACAATCACGGGTATGCCTCGTTCGGTGAGAATATCGTACTGACGCTTCGCATCCTGAAGGGTCCAGTCCAGATAATTGATCTGAAGCTGGGCGAAATCCCAGCTCCGCCAGGATGCAAACCGCTCCAGCGTCTCAGGCTTCCCATGGGAGGAAAAGCCCAGGTGCCGGATTCTGCCCGCCTTCTTCTGCTCCTCAAAATAGCGGACAATTCCAACCGCTTCGTCCATATACAGGTTCTCAGTTTCTTCGTTTAAATTATGAATGAGATAAAAGTCAAAATATTCCGTCTGGCAGCGCCGCAGCTGCTCCTCAAAAATCCCTTCCGGCGTTTGGCCCGGCTTCAGGATAAATCCGGGAAACTTGGTTGCCAGAAAATAACTCTCCCGGGGATATTTTTTCAATGCCTCTCCCAGAAATGTTTCCGACTCACCGTTATGATAGACGTAAGCGGTATCATAGTAATTCACCCCATGGGCATAGGCATAATCGATGATCTCCTGCGCCTTCGCTCTGTGGATGGGCGAGCTGAATCTGTCTTTACCGGTGGTCGGAAGCCTCATATTTCCCATTCCCAGATAAGAGACGGTTTCTCCCGCAAGCTCCTTGTAATGCATATTCGTTCATCCTCCTATTGTTCACAGCTGATCCTCGTGTTCAGTATATTGCATTCTTAGGTTCAGGTCAAGAAAAAGGCCTGTGGTTTTCGCCGCCACCGAAGATCGGCGGATCGTATCCGTAGCCAAACTAAATCCGTCATTGACAAATAAAAGTCTTTGTACTACAATAAAACAAATTTTTCGGGGGAGCTTGTATTGGCAGGCTGAGAGGAAGTTCTCAAACTTCGACCCTTTAACCTGATGTGGGTAATGCCACCGTAGGGAGTAAGGCATACTTGCTTTTGGCGGAGAATACCCGAGTGGGATTCTCCGCTTTTTGCTGTCCCGAAGGAAAGAAGGTATTAAATGGAAGAAAAGAAAACCTCGGCGTGCTCCAATGGGCTCATCTGGTTCGGAGCGGCCATATCCATCGCTGAGATCATGACCGGAATGCTGTTTGCGCCTCTTGGCTTTCAGCGGGGCTTCGCCGCCATTTTGCTGGGTCATGCCGTCGGCTGCGCACTGCTGTTTCTGGCCGGACTCATCGGCGGCAAAACCGGAAAAAGCTCTATGGAAACTGTGAAAATGTCCTTCGGAACAACAGGCTCCCTTCTGTTTTCCGCCCTGAACGTGCTGCAGCTGGTGGGCTGGACGGCCGTTATGATCTGCAGCGGGGCCTCCGCCGCAGGCTCGGTGATGTGGATTGGTGGAGACTGGGTGTGGAGTGTCATCATCGGCGGGCTCATCATCGTCTGGCTCCTGATCGGCGTTCGAAATCTTGGCAGAGTCAATTTGGTTGCCATGAGCGCCCTGTTGATTCTGACCGTCATCCTGAGCATTCTGATCTTTGGCCACCATGAGACATCCGCGTCCGGCGGCACGCTCAGCTTCGGCGCGGCCGTTGAGCTGTCTGTTACCTTGCCCCTGTCCTGGCTGCCGCTGATTTCAGACTACACCCGCACGGCGAAAAAACCGGTGTCCGCCACATTGGCCAGCGCCGGGGCTTATTTTTTCGCCAGCTCCTGGATGTTTGTCATCGGCTTGGGAACGGTGTTGTTCACCGGAGAGAGCGATGTGGCCGCCATGCTGCAAAAAGCCGGATTGGGTATCATTGCGCTGCTCATCGTGATATTTGCAACTGTGACAACTACCTTTTTAGACGCCTATTCCGCCGGAGTGAGCGCCGAAAGCATCTGTGGAAGACTAAAGGAGACCCCCGTGGCTGTTGGTGTGTGCGTATTGGGGGTGGCTCTTGCCATTTTTACTCCCATTACACAATTTGAGACGTTTTTATACCTCATTGGTTCCGTGTTCGCGCCCATGGCTGCGATTCTCATCGTTGATTATTTCATCTTAAAAACCGACAGCTCGGGAAAGCGCGTAAACGCTCTCAGCCTGGGAATATGGCTGGTGGGCGTTCTCCTATACCGGCGCTTCCTGTCACTGGACACTCCCATCGGAGAAACCGTACCTGTCATGATCATAACCGCGCTGCTGCGTGTCATCGGAGCAAAGTATTTGGAGGGAAAAAAACATGCTAAAGGAACTGCTTAATACCGTTCGGAACACAACACCGCTGATCCATAACATTACAAACTATGTCACGGTCAACGACTGCGCCAATATTCTGCTGGCCTGCGGAGCGGCCCCTATCATGGCGGACGATATGGGAGAGGCGGAAGAGATTACGTCCATTTGCGGAGGGCTGAACATCAACATCGGTACACTCAACCGGAACACCATCCCGTCCATGTTTGCCGCCGGAAAACGGGCCAACGCCCTGGGCCACCCCGTGGTGCTCGACCCAGTGGGAGCCGGCGCGTCGGCGCTGCGGACGCAAACGGCGCATCAGCTTCTGGATGAGGTGCGCTTTACCGTAATCCGGGGCAATATCTCCGAGATCAAAACCCTCGCCTCAGGAGTTGGCACAACCCGGGGCGTGGACGCCGATGTGGCCGACGCGGTAACGGAGGAAACTCTGGACGGTGCTGTGGCGTTTGCTAAGGCCTTTGCTCAAAAAATCGGATCTGTCATCGCTATTACCGGAGCCATCGATATCGTTGCGAACGGCGCGCGCGCCTTCTGCATTCGCAACGGGCATCCGATGATGAGCGGTATCACGGGAACCGGCTGTCAGCTCTCGGCGATGACAGCGGCTTACGTCACGGCCAATCCCGGACAGCCCCTCCCGGCTGCCGCGGCCGCCGTATGCGCCATGGGACTCTGCGGCGAAACAGCCTTTGCCCGCCTGTCGGACCTGGATGGAAACAGCTCCTATCGGAATTATATCATCGACGCGGTTTTCCGTCTGACCGGGGATGAGCTGGAGCAGGGTGCGCGCTATGAGCTGCGGTAAACAGGCAATGCTGCTCTATGCAGTCACTGACCGGGGCTGGGTGGGCAGACAAACTCTTGATCAGCAGGTGGAAAGCGCCCTCAAGGGCGGCGCAACCTGCATCCAGCTTCGGGAAAAGGAGCTTTGCGACACCGATTTTTTGCGGGAAGCTCTGGAACTCAAGGAGCTCTGCCGGACGTATCATGTACCGTTTATTGTAAACGATAACGTCGGCGTAGCACTCAGGTGCGGCGCCGACGGCATTCACGTCGGCCAGGGAGACAGGAAGGCAATGGAGGTTCGGGCGCTGGTAGGAGAATCCATGGTGCTCGGCGTCTCGGTGCAGACGGTGGAGCAGGCTGTGCTGGCGGAACAAAGCGGGGCCGATTATTTGGGCGTCGGCGCAGTATTCAGCACAGCGACAAAGGCGGATGCTGAAGCCGTCACTTATGATACCCTCAGAGCCATCTGCGACGCGGTATCCATTCCTGTGGTGGCCATTGGCGGCATCGGCAGGCATAATCTGCACCAGCTTTCCGGTACCGGCATTTCCGGGGTGGCGCTGGTTTCCGCCATATTCGCAAGCGGGGACATTGAACAGGAATGCCGCCAACTGCGCCGACTGGCGGAAGAAACGGTGAACACGACAGCTCCAGCGCAACCAATTCACAGCTTGCCGAACAGCAATTTCAATTGATGGAATGAATGGGGAGCTTCCTATGAAAAAAATTCTGACGATCGCCGGCTCCGATTCCAGCGGAGGAGCCGGAATTCAGGCGGATATTAAAACCATCACGGCTCATAACATGTACGCCATGAGTGCCATCACGGCATTGACAGCCCAAAATACCACCGGTGTTTATGGGATTATGGATGCTGAGCCGGATTTCGTGGCCCGGCAGCTCGACTGCGTGTTTACCGACATTTACCCCGACGCGGTCAAAATCGGCATGGTGTCCAGAACAGATATTATTGAAGTAATCGTCGAAAAGCTGACGCAGTATCACGCGAAAAACATTGTGATTGATCCGGTGATGGTTTCCACCAGCGGCTGCCGGTTAATTTCCGACGAGGCCATGGAGTCCCTTCTGAACAAGCTCCTGCCTCTCGGCAGGGTTATCACGCCCAACCTTCCGGAAATGGAAGCACTCTGCGGTTTTCCTATTTCAGACGAGGATGGCATGCTCCGCGCGGCACAGCAGATTGCCCGTGAATTAAGATTAAGAGGCGCGGTTCTTGTCAAGGGCGGGCATCTGGACGGCCCCGCCATCGACCTGCTGTATGAAAACGGAACCGCAGCCTGGTATCGGTCCCGTCGAGTGAACAATCCCAATACCCACGGCACCGGATGCACCCTTTCCTCCGCTATCGCCTGTGGCCTGGCGGATGGAAAACCCCTGTCGGAAAGCATTCGATGCGCCAAGGAGTATCTGACCGGGGCGCTTGAGGCAATGCTGGATCTCGGAGCCGGTTCCGGCCCGATCAATCATATGTACCGACTGGGAAATTTTCATCCATAAGTGGTCCTTTCTCACAGGATGATAGACTGCCGCGGCGAACATCACCTGCACCGCCGCCTGTGCCGCCACCGCTTGAATGACTTGACAAACGAGGACTTCCTGCTTTACAATGTGCATGATTCTAGTCGAACCACTGAAAAAAGAGGCGCATTATGATTTACCTGGATTATGCCGCAAATACTCCCGCAGACCCCCGTGTGCTGGACACCTACACACAAACCAGCCTGCGGTACTATGGAAACCCGAACGCAAGCCATAAAGCCGCGCGGGAGGCCATGGAGCAAATCGAGCAGGCAACACGGCGCATTTCCGACCTGCTGGGCGCGGAGGATTACGAGGTTATTTATACCTCCGGGGCCAGCGAAGCCAACAATTTAGCTATTAAAGGTGCGGCGCGAGCATACCGGGAAAACGGGCGGCATATCATCAGCACCTGCCTGGAGCATTCCTCCGTCAGCGGAACACTGACCTGGTTACAGCAGTCAGGCTACGAAATTGACCTTGTAGATATCCGCAGAGACGGCACCGTTGACCTCACTCACCTGCGGGAACTGCTCCGAACGGATACCGTTATGGTATCGGTCTGCTGCGTGGACAGCGAGCTGGGCGTATGCCAGCCCATTGAGGAAATCGCCGAACTTCTCCGGGACTACCCCCAGTGTATGCTCCATGTGGACACCACCCAGGCGGTGGGGAAAATCAGGCTGAAACCTGGTCTGGCGGATCTTCTCACCTTCGCGCCCCACAAGTTTTATGGTCTGAACGGAATGGGCGTACTGCTCCGGCGCAAACACATTGTACTGGAGCCTTTGATCCACGGCGGACGGAGCATCGGAATGTTCCGCAGCGGAACTCCGGTTCCAGCCTGGGCCACGTCCACCGCCAAGGCGCTGGAGCTCTGTTATGACGATCTGGATACGCGGTTTCAAACGGTTCTGTCATGCAATGAATTTCTGAGAGCGGAGCTTTCCAAATACCCGCTGGTGCATATCAACAGCCCCCAGACCGCGCTTCCCTATCTGCTGAATCTCAGCGTTAGCGGCGTCAAGGCGGAGGTGATGCAGAACGCCTTGAACGAATCCGACGTATATGTCTCCACAAAATCAGCCTGTTCTGTTCCAAACACCCCGTCCCGGTCTGTTTTGGCTGTGACCGGAGACAAAAAGCTTGCACGGTGCTCGTGGCGGATCAGCCTGAGCCACCTGACCAGTAAGAGCGAGTTGACGCGCTTTCTTGCTGTTTTTGATCATTGCTATACACAATTGACGAGGTAATTATGGAACGGTATGAGGAAATTGAGGCAAGTCTCCGCAAAAAATTTAAAAAGACCATCTGGAGGCGATTTACCGCTGCTTTAAATGACTATCAGCTCATTCAGGAAGGCGACAAAATTGCCGTCTGCATGTCCGGCGGGAAGGATTCCATGCTGATGGCCAAGCTGTTTCAGGAGCTGAAGCGGCACAATAAATTCCAATTCGACCTGGTGTTTCTCGTGATGGATCCGGGTTATCATCCCATCAACCGGCAGACCATCATCAATAACGCCAAGCTGCTGCATGTTCCTATTACAATCTTCGAAACCAGCATATTCGACGCGGTCGCCAATATCGACAGCTCCCCCTGTTATGTCTGCGCCAGAATGCGCAGGGGTTACCTCTACCAGAAGGCACAGGAGCTGGGCTGCAATAAAATCGCCCTCGGTCATCACTTTGACGATGTGATCGAAACCATCGTGATGGGAATGCTGTACGGCGCTCAGATTCAAACCATGATGCCCAAGCTCCACAGTACCAATTACTCAGGGATGGAGCTGATCCGCCCCATGTATCTCGTGCGGGAAGCGGACATCATTCATTGGCGCAACTACCATGACCTCCAATTTATTCAGTGCGCCTGCCGCTTTACAGAAAACTGCACCATGTGCGACAACGGCGGCGGAGGCTCCAAACGGGAGGAAATCAAAACACTGCTCAAAAAGCTGCGGCAGACCAGCCCCAATATTGATAAAAACATTTTTCGCAGCGTGGAGAACGTGAACTTAAATACCGTGATCTCCTATCAGAAAAACGGCGTCAAGCACCACTTTTTGGATAATTATGATACCGAAGAATTATAGATCATCTCTGATGAATCACGCAAACGCGGCACGTCATAATGGATTATTTTCACATCAACCATGTTTGAACTATCATCTTAAACCAATAAACGGGGGGTTCCGCAGTGTTGCGGAACCCCCCGTTTCCTTAGCTCAGTCATAGTGAACCAAGAAAAATGGTTCGTGAATGACAAAAGCAATTTTTTACATAGGTATTACAAAAATTTTCTTTTTGATTTAACAAACCATCAGTATACTCATACAGATATCACATAAAATAAAATTTATAGATTCATTCACCAGAGGGAAGGTTTCATAGTTCATATGATGTGTGCGATTATTGATATCGGTTCCAACAGTATTCGGCTGTCCGTGTATCGGACGCAAGGACAGACCTATAAACGGTTGTTCAGCAACAAAAGCATGGCTGGCCTGGCGGGTTATGTCCTCCATGGCGCGCTAACCGCTTCCGGCATTGCCTGCGCCTGTCAGGTACTCAAAGAATACAAGGCTATTTTGGGAAATTTTGAAATTGACCGTACCGCGGTCTTTGCCACCGCGTCATTGCGCAACATTTCCAATACAGAGGAAGCGGTTCACACGATTGAGGAATCCTCTGGTTTTCACATTGAGGTACTTTCAGGCTACGACGAAGCGTTATTCGGCTATTACGGGGCGCAGGCGGACTGCGATTTTGACTTAGGCACCTTAATTGATATCGGCGGAGGCAGCACGGAAGTGGTATACTTTGCGGATCGCGAGGTAAAGCTGGCGCAGAGCATGCCTATTGGTTCTCTTGATCTCTATACGAAGCATGTTTCCAAGCTTCTGCCCGGCACGAAGGAATGCAACCGCATTCGGAATCTGATTAAAACAACGCTCAACAATGAAAACATCGGCATATTCCCTCACTGCGAAAGTATTTACGGCGTAGGCGGTACCGCCCGGGCCACGGTTAAACTGGCAAACCGTCTGAATTCCCTGGACAGTGCAAACCGCAGCATTACCATTTCCCATCTCAACGAACTGCGCAAGGTGCTGTGCGGCCATGATGGAGAGGCTCAGAATCTCATTCTGAAAACCTGCCCGGAGCGCATTCACACCATCATCCCCGGTCTTTTAATATTAGATTGCATTGCGAAAAAGCTGGAGGCTCAGCGGCTGACTGTGAGCTGCTGCGGCGTCAGGGAGGGTTACCTGTGCCAACGGATCATTGCGAAACACAATTGAGTAGGCGTTATGATATCTCCTATACACAAAATCGGGAATTAAGCTGGCTCCGGTTCAATCAGAGAGTGCTGGAGGAAGCGACGGACACAGCGGTCCCCCTGCTTGAGCGTTTAAAATTTATCTCTATTTTCACCAGCAATCTGGATGAGTTTTTCATGGTTCGCGTAGGGAGCCTGTTTGACCTCTCTCTGATGACCCCTGACAATATTGACAATAAAACGCTTCAAACTCCCGCCCAACAATTAGAACAGGTGTTTGATTCCGTTTCTCCCCTCATGGGCCTTCGTGATCAAATTTTTCAAGAGGTGTCCATGGAGCTAAGAGAAAAAGGAATTTTTGATCTCTCGGTGCAAGAGCTCTCCAGAAATGAGCGGAAATATCTCAATCAATATTACCAAGAGTTTATTGAACCGCTGCTGTCGCCCCAAATCATTGACCCAAGACATCCGTTTCCTCATTTGACAAATAAGGTGCTCTATATCGCGGCGCTGCTGAAGAATGACAAAGGACATGAGTCATTAGGAATGATTCCTGTTCCCGACGCGGTTCCCGCCGTGCTGCATATGGAAGACTCCCCCATGCACTACATCCGCATTGAGACAATCCTTCTGCAGCATTTGGATGAGATTTTTAAAATTTATACCGTAGAGAGCGGCAGTGTGATTTCCGTCACCAGAAATGCTGACATCAGTTTTGATGAGGAAAAATTTGACGACGAGGATAATGACTATCGCCGTCATATGTCCCGTCTGTTGAAAAAGCGAAATCGTCTGGCGCCTGTTCGTTTGGAAGTCCAGGGAAAACCGAACCGGCTTTTAATTGAAACCTTGTGTCAGCGGCTAAATATTGAAAAACAGCAGGTATTTCAGTTTGACTGTCCCATCAATTTAAAATATATATATGGCCTGGAATCGGCATTGCCACCCGCAAAGCGGGGAGAACTGGTCTACCCGCCCATTACTTCCCGTTATCCCGAATGCCTGGATGCCGGACGGAGCATCACCGAGCAAATCAAACGCCGTGACGTACTGCTTTTTTATCCATTTGAGCAAATGGCTCCATTTCTCCAGCTGATGAGAGAATCCGCACTTGATCCCAATGTGGTATCCATCAAAATCACCATTTATCGTCTGGCAACCGTATCTGAGATCGCCCGGCAGCTGTGCCTGGCGGCTGAAAAGGGAAAAGATGTCACCGTCCTGATGGAACTCAGGGCCCGCTTTGACGAGGCAAATAATATTGCCTGGGCAGAGCGGCTGGAGCAGGCCGGATGCCGGATCATCTATGGCATGGAGGGATACAAATGCCATTCAAAAATCTGCCTCATCACAAGACGGGAGCATAACCGCGTTTCAACCATCACCCAGATCGGCACGGGAAATTATAACGAAAAAACCGCGGTGATGTATACTGATCTATGCCTGCTGACCGCAAACGAACAGATCGGCAGAGACGCCACCGCGTTTTTTCAAAATATGCTGATTGCCAATTTAAACGGCGCCTACCAGTCCCTGCTTGTGGCTCCCAGCGGACTGAAGCGTTCCCTGCTCGCTTTGATGGATGAGGAAATCGCAAAAGGCGCCGGAGGCCGCATCGTGATCAAAGCAAATTCTCTGACGGAGCGGGATGTCATCGATAAGCTGTCCGAGGCATCCTGCGCCGGAGTACAAATCAGATGCATTTTAAGAGGAATTTGCTGTCTGCGCCCCGGCATCCCGAATAAAACAGACAACATTAAAGTTTCCAGCATTGTGGGGCGTTTTTTGGAACATTCGCGCATTTATTGTTTCGGCGGCGGAACAGAGGCCAAAATTTTTATTTCCTCCGCTGATTTGATGACTCGTAATATTACCCGCAGGGTGGAGATTGCCTGTCCTATTCTTGATCCTCTCGTCCGACGCCAAATACTAACCATTCTTGATTTTTTGCAGTGGGATAATGTGAAAGCCAGACAGCTTCAGCCAGACGGCACCTACCGTAAAAAGGATCGCACTGAAACAGAGTCGATAGACAGCCAGGCTTATTTCCTCTCTCACAGCGTCCAGACACAGGTTCCCATCATACCAGAGGCCAGCCACACAGGCTTTTATTCTGCTGTCCGGCATCTGAAAGAACGGCTTAGAGGCTTCAAATTCTTTTAATTCGGGTCACCTCCGTCACGCAAAAATCGATCAAAAAAGCAGCGGCAATGATTCTGATATGCTCCCCCTATGAGAGACAGTGAAAAAGCAAAACTGTCATCATAGGGGGAGCGTTTTATGCCACAAAGGTCAAAAGCAAGTTCGGAGGAAAAGGTGGATATAGTCCGTGGGTGCCTCAAAGGAGACTGGAGCATGGAAGAAGCCGGCCTTGAGGATCGGCGGGGCAAGCGGAAGAAGGATCAGACGCCGCGCACGGAGTTGGAGCGGGCGCAGATCGAAATTGAGCAGCTAAAGCACAAGCTGTATCCTTCTGAAATGGAGAACGCATTGCTAAAAAATTGGACGAGGTAGAGAGGAGGGATGCCTCTCACAAGTAAGACAGGGCCATATTTATACTGCCATCAAGGAATGCAGTGCCGAATCATGCTGCCCTGTGGAGGCCGCGTGCAAGCTGCTCAGGGTGTCCCGCAGCGCCTACAACAGATGGGCCTCCAGTAAGTTGAGCCGCAGAACCGCCGAGAATGAGCAGCTTGCTGCAAGAATCGAGAGGATTCACATGGATAGCCCGGATAAGGGATACCGCCGTATCAACGATGACCTACGGCATGACCAGGGCATTCATGTCAACGACAAGCGTGTACTGCGCATCTGCCGGTCAAGCGGCATCAAATCTACCATCAAGTACGCCAACCACGGCTGTACGCGGCAGGCAAAGAACCCGCAATACCTCGCGGAAAATCTGCTGAACCGGCAATTCCACGCCTCCCGGGCAAACGAAAAGTGGCTGACCGACGTGACGGAATTTAAGTGGTACGAAGGCTTTCAGGTGCATAAGGTCTATCTCAGTGCCATTTTGGATCTCTGTGACAGACGTATTGTGGCTTTTGAGATCAGCGAACGCAACGACAATCCGCTTGTGTTTAAAACCTTTGAAAAGGCGGTGAAAGCTTGCCCGGATGCGCACCCGCTGTTCCACAGTGACCGCGGTTTCCAGTACACCAACCGGGCATTTCACCACAAGTTGGAAAAAGCGGGGATGACCCAGAGCATGTCCCGTGTGGCACATTGCATTGACAACGGACCCATGGAGGGCTTCTGGGGCATTTTGAAGCGTGAGCGCTACTACGGAAAGCGCTTTACCTCCAAACAAGATCTCACTGCCATGATTCGTGCCTATATCTCCTATTACAACAATCGGCGTGTGCAGCGTGGTTTGGGTACGTTAACGCCCATGGAAAAACACAGCCTGGCGTTGGCCGCATAAAAGCAGCCAGCAGCAGGTTCGATCCTGCCGCTGGCTGTGAAAAACTTTATATTATTTCATTGTCCTCTTGACGGGGAGCGGTTCATTCAATTTGCCGCTGCCCTTTTGTGTTCATCATGATGAGAAGCGAGGAAATCACGCGACAATATTTCACATCATGTTGACATATCATATATGTCATGCTATAATATCTAAGCTTGTTGTTTGCAAGTTGATATATAGCTCGGGCAGTGATCTTTCATACTATAACTTCAATGAGATAGAATTTTTTCAGGAAGTATAGTGAAATTGCTTTATCGGTAGAGTAGCTGGATCGTAGCCTACATGGCACTCGTTGCGTCCCTGCAAATGAAAACTAAACATGGTAATTATGCTGGATTAGCTCATTCGGTAGAGCACATCACTCGTAATGATGAGGTGGTCGGTTCGATTCCGACATCCAGCTCCAAATCCCCTGAAAATAACTATTTTCAGGGGATTTTGCTGTCAAATAGGTTTTACATGACCTGTGTTATAAAGCTTCCCATTTTCTGCGCAGCGTCCTCCTGCATCTGCCCCGCCGCGTTTTAAGCCTTGCGCACGGCGCGTTTTGCATCTACAATAAAAATAAAGCTTACGTCGGGAAACAGTTTTCATCCGGAATTGGAGCGGTCAAGGCGGATACGCGGCCATTTGGTAAGCCTTTGAATCGCCTGTTCGTTTGTTTGAATGTTGCACGGCGGTCTTTGCCGATTTCTAAGACAAAAGGAGGGTTGACGTGATCAAGCAACAGTATAAAATTCTCATATTCCTGATTGGCGTAGTCGCCCTCTGCCTATTTATCTGGCAGCTGGAAGCTTTTCCATCCCGCACAGTGATCTCGTCGCAAACCGGCATCTGGGATTTACGTGCCGCCGACGGGAATTGCGTGCAGCTGACAGGCCCGGCGGAGTATGTTCCCTACGCACTCTTGACGCCGGAGGAATTTTCCGCTTCCGATCAGATCGTTGTGGGCAGGGTTCCCAATGGGACATCGTATCTGACCAGCCGCATCCGCATTCTCGTACCGAAGGACGGTTATTACGAGCTGGCAGGTTTTATGGCGGACTTCGGCAGCCGCCTTTACGTCAACGGCGAATGGGTGGCGGACAGCGGAAAACCGGCGGAGACAAAAGAGGAAAACGTAGCGATACGCCGCTTCCTGCAGATCACCGTCCATTCGAAGGATGGCATGATCGAGATCGTCCAGCAGTCGTCCAATTTTGTATTCCGCAATAATATGGACGACGTCAGCTGGCTTGTGGGTGACACGTCCGCCGTGGCGCAGTGTGTCACAGCGGCGGAATATTCGGCGGTCATCGCTACAGGCATCTATGTTGCTTTGGCCCTCGTGCATTTGCTCTTATTCCTGCTGGTTCCCAGTTACCGGAGCAATCTGTGGGGTGCACTGCTGTGCTTCATCTGGATCCTCCGCACCGGCGTTGTGCGCGCACGCCTCCTGACGACATTGCTGCCGAATCTGGATTGGGGGACTGCCCTGCGCATTGAGTATCTCACCGTGGTGATCGCAGTTTTCCTGATTGGTCAGATGTACAATAGCTTTTTCCCCGGCATGCTGCCCAAGCGCGAGCGATTTGCCATCTATGGATGCCAGGCTGCCTTTGTCGCCGCATATCTGGTGCTGGACCCACTTCTTATGTCAAAAACGATATTTCTTTACTTAATTTTAGCTGTTTTCAATAACGCATATGTGTTTGTACGCTTCGTTTTACGTATCAAGACACCGGACTTCAAGCAAAAACTTAGCGTCTACAGCCTTTTCTTCATTCTCGCAGGGGTGGTTTTGGACTCGCTCTACGGCAGTCTGGGAATTCAGGTGCCGTTTATGCACGATGTCATCACAGAGGTCGCTATCGCCGCCTTTTCTTTCTGCCAAATGACAGCCATGTTGCTAGGAGTCATGGAGGAAATGGCACAGACCCGCCAGGCCGAGCAGCGCCTCGCGGCAGAAAAGGCGGCACTGGAAAGCCTGGACCGGATGAAGACGGAATTTCTGGGCAACGTCTCCCATGAGCTGAAAACGCCGCTGACCGTGATGTCCGGCTACGCCCAAACTGCAAAGCAGCTGGCGGAAAAAGAGAAACTGCCAGAGGGCGGCGAAATAGCACGGCGGATGACACTCGTCTCCTCCGAGGCAGAGCGGCTCTCCCTGATGGTGGGGCAGATTCTCGACGTGACCCGCATGGAGGAGGGGCGCATGGCACTAGAACCGGTGACCTGCTATGTGGACGAGATCATCCACGCCGCCGTGGAAACCCATTACCCCATCCTGAACAAGAATAACAACCGGCTGGAGATTCACATCGAAAGCGGGCTGCCCGCCGTCAGCGCCGATCCCGCGCGCATTTCTCAGATCGTGGTCAATCTGATCTCCAACGCGGTGCGGTTTACGGCAAACGGCCTGATCACTTTGTCTGCAAAGCGGGAGGACTCCCATATTGAAGTTTGCGTGCAGGACACCGGCACGGGGATTTCGCCCGAACGTCTGCCCCGGATATTTGAGCGGTACGGACAAAAAAATAAGCCCGGCGGCGGTCAGGATACCGGCACCGGACTGGGTCTGTATATCTGCAGGCATATTGTGGAGCAGCACGGCGGGGAAATATGGATCAGCAGCGAACAGGGGCATGGTACCTCCGTGTTTTTCACCCTGCCCGTGCCCTAATACCGCACCTTACTGAAAATGTACGCGCTTTTCCCCGCGCTGACCAGCTCAAACCAGCCGCCATCGTCCAGCCTGAGCTTCTTGCGCAAATTCGCCACATGCGTCTTGATCGTCCCGGCCGCACCGGGGGACGCTTCACCCCAGGCGCGGCGGTAGATTTCCTCATAGCTGAGCCGCCGCCCCGCGAACAGGACAAAGCAGCCCAGCAGCTGCAGCTCTTTCTGCGTCAGGGAGACGCGATTCCCGTCCAGCGTCACCTCCCCGGACAAAAAATCAATGGTCAGCGGTGGCAGCTCAATTTTCCCTGCCGTCATCACGCCGGCCCGGCGCAGCTGTGCGGCTACCCGCGCACTCAACACATTTAAATCATAGGGCTTGACGACATAATCGTCCCCGCCCTGTAACAAGCCTTTTACAACGCTCTCATTTTCGTCCCTGCTGGTCAGGAAGATGATGGGGGCGTTTGTTTTTTGCCGCAGCTCCGCACAGAAGTCAAAGCCGGAGCCGTCGGGCAGCATCACGTCCAGCAAAATCAGATCCGGGGCGTGCTCCTCCAGCAAAAAGCGCGCCGCCGCGAGCGTCGGGGCACAGACCGTCTCATAGCCCTTGCCCTCAAAATATTCCCGGTTGATTTCCAGCACATCCGACTCGTCCTCCACCAGTAAAAGCTTCGCTTTGGTCATTCCATCCCCTCCTCTTCCAATCATACTTTAACATGTTTTTCTGCAAAATGAAACGCCGCAGAAAATTTTTTCAAAAACGGTTAAGATTTCTTAACTTTTCCCACGGGGAGGGATTTTTTCTGCTACTCTGACTAAAGGAACAGCAAGGCTTACGGAAACGAGGTAATCGGATATGCCGCAAATGACACAGGTGGACATTCTGGACGGACAGACACTGGATATCATGGCCCTGCTGACCCAGCAGGACGACAACTTTGAGGAGGAAGCAACATGAAGCAAATTCGCAAACGGCTTGGCAGTCTGCTGCTGGCGCTGTGCATGGTACTCACCCTGCTGCCCGCGGTGACCCCCGCGGCAAGGGCAGCTACAGCAAACGATCTGGAAACTACAATTGAAGCCTATACCGGGGGAACGGGCACTCTGAACGCGGAGGTTGAGGGCAGCACCGTCACCGTCACTGGCTCGGTGACGGGCGCGACTGGTACGCTGGTGCTTAACATCGACTCCGGCGTCACGGTGGTATGGGAAGCCACCCTCACGGCGGCGGACAACTACTCCGCAAACCTGATAGGCTTGTCAGGAAAAGGCGCGTTTGAGGTGGCGACAGGCGGCACGGTCAGCGCCACCACGGGCATTGCCATCTACGCCCCCGGCGCAAACTCCGCCGTCACGGTCAGCGGCGGCACGGTCAGCGCCACCACGGGCTATGCCATCTGGGCCTACGGCGCAAACTCCACCGTCACGGTCAGCGGCGGCACGGTCAGCGCCACCACGGGCATTGCCATCTACGCCACCGGTGCAAACGCCGCCATTGAGGTCAGCGGCGGCACGGTCAGCTCCTCCGGAATCGATTTCGTAGCCATCTATGCCGACGGTGCAAATTCCACCGTTACGGTCAATGGCACGGGCAAGGTATCCGCAACCGGGAACAACGGTGTCGCGATTTACTGCAAAGGAACTTCGGTGTCGGTAGCGGACTCGGCGGAGGTCAGCGCCACCATGGGCAGAGCCATCTACGCCAACGGCGCAAGCACCGCCGTCACGGTCAGCGGCGGCACGGTCAGTGCCACCGGAGACTACGGCAAAGCCATCAACGCCGAAGGCACAAACTTCTCCGTCACGGTCAATGGCGGCACGGTCAGCGCCACCGGAATCCATAGCTATGCCATCAACACCGAAGGCACAAGCGCGACCGTCACGGTGGAGGGCGGCACGGTCAGTTCCACCGGAGACTACGGCAAAGCCATCAACGCCGAAGGCGAAAGCTCCTCCGTCACGGTCAAGGGCGGCATGATCAGCGCCACCGGAATCCATGGCTATGCCATCTACTCCAACAGCGCAAACGCCGTCGTCATGGTCAGCGGCGGCACGGTGTTCGGCTATGGCGCCACCGTCTGCACCTTCTTCAACTCGACAGCAGTTCCCGTCTTTACCGCCCTCGGACTCTCTGTGATGGACAACGGCGTTGTGCTCGCGTGGAATCAGGCGGCGGGGACAGCCAATTACATCGGCGGAACAGAGACTGATCTCACCAAGATGCCTTCCAATGCGACCGTCAGTTGGGCAAAGATAGGCGACGTGAGCGGCATTTCCTACGCCGACATCACAGACACAAACACAGGCTTTATCCCGGTTTCCGGCGTGACGGTGACATTTCTCACCGCGACAACGGCGCAGCTCACCTACACCATCCCCACAAACCACGCCTACACAGGCGCGGCACAGGGCATCGGAACGGTCACACCGGCTGCCGGAGCGGGCGCTGTCACTGTCTACTATGAGAGCACCGACGGCTCCTCCTATCCCAAAAGCACCGCCGCCCCCACCGACGCTGGAACCTATACCGTGACGGCGGACGTGGCGAAGGGCGATGACTATGGCGCGGCAAGCAATCTGACCTTGGGCACGTATACCATCGCCAAGGCAGAGCTGACCATCAACAGCGCGGCGATGGAAGGGAAAACCTACGACGGCAGCGTGGACGCCAAGTTACATGAGTTATCTTTTGTCAGCGGTTCTCCCAAAGTAACAATCGATTATAATATCGTCAGTGCGGTTTTTGACAGCGCCGACGCGGGAACGAACAAGACTATCACTGTCACCATCATGCTCACCGCGCAGGGGGAGAAAAACTATAGCCTTGCGGAAAAGACCCATACGTTTTACGATATGACCATCAATCAGGCTGTCGCCATCACGAGTACCACCGACAGCGCGTATGTCAGAAGCGGGCAGGAGACATCGGGTGCGACCTACACGCTGCCCACGCTCCCGTCGGGCGCGACCTGGGGAGCGGTGACCACAGGCGGAACCACTGAGGCGCTGATTGACGGCACCCCCACTGTTTCCGGCAACACCCTGACCTTTAGCACAAGCAGTCAGACCGAAGATACCAGCGCCACCATCACAGTGGCCCTCAACGGCGGAACCAATTATTTAAGTGGAAGCTTCACCCTCACCGTAACGGCGGTGAACAAAACCCCTGTCACCATCACCGGCGTGTCCGTGGCAAATAAAACCTACGACGGCGCGGCGGCGGCCTATACCGGAACCCCCGGGAACACGCAGGGCTATAACGGAACCTACGAGTATGTATGGGCGACTTCCGGCGGCACTAATCTTAACGCCGCCCCCAAGGATGCGGGGAGCTATACCCTGACCGTCAAAATCCCCGATTCCAATGAGGAGTACATGGGGAAAAAGATCATTTCGTTCACCATTTTGCCAAAAGCGCTGACCGTCAAGCCCCAGGATCTGTCCATCTACAAAGGCGCGGCACTGCCCACCTCCTTTACGCTTTTGTATGTGGGTTTGGTCAGCGGCGACACGATTACGCCCATCGGCACACCTACCTATGAGCTGCAAAACAGCTCGGGCGGTCTGCTGACAAGCAGCGCCACCAATGGCAGCTATACGATTGCGTGGAGCAACAAGGACAGCATAACCATCACGGCTGCAAACTACACGGTTACAAAGGCTGATGGTACCCTGACGATCTCCAGCCAGACAGCACACAGCGGTGGCACAGGCAGCGGCTCGTCCACATCCACGGTCACCACGCCCATTGTCTCCGGTGGAACCGCCACGACTACGGTGAAGCCCACGGTCACAAACGGCGCGGCAGCGGCATCGGTCACCAGCGCGCAAGTCACCAGCGCCCTTGAAGCTGCGAAAACCGCCGCCGCAAAGTCCGGTGAAAAACCTGAGGTGGAAATCACCCTCAGCGGAACCTCCGGCGCAAGCAAAACCACGGCGAGCATCCCGAAAAGCTCCGTCGCGTCCCTTGTGACGGGCGGGATTGACGCCCTGACCATCACAAGCTCCGTAGCCACGGTAAGCTTCGACGCGGCGGCGCTTTCCACCATCAATTCCGCATCCGCCGGAACCGTGAGCGTCACGGCGGCAAAGGTCGCGGCAAGCACCCTGCCGTCGGCGGCGCAGACCCTTGTGGGCGACCGCCCGGTGTACGATTTCTCCGTTACAAGCGGCGGCAGCGCTATTTCCAGCTTCGGCGGAACCGTCACCGTCAGCATCCCCTACACCCCGGCGGAGGATGAGGAAACAGGGTATCTCGTGGTGTACTACATCAGCGACAACGGCAGTATTGAACCCATCGAAAATGCCCAGTACGATGAGGAAGCCGAGACTATGGTCTTTACCACCACCCATTTCAGTCAATACGCCGTGGGCTATGCAGCGCCGGAGCAGACTGCCGAAACGCTGTTTTCCGATGTACAGCCCGGCGCGTGGTATTACGATGCGGTCAATTTCCTGGCAGAAGAGGGCATTGCCGCGGGGACGACGGACACCACCTTCAGCCCCGACGCCACGCTGACCCGGGGGCAGTTTATCACCCTGCTGCTGCGGGCGTATGACATCGCCGCGGACGAGAACCCCACGGACAATTTCTCCGACGCGGGGGACACCTACTACACGGGCTATCTCGCGGCGGCAAAACGACTGGGCATCTCCAGCGGCGTGGGCGACAACAAATTCGCGCCGGAGCAGGCCATCAGCCGTCAGCAGATGTTTACGCTGCTTTATAACGCCCTAAAGGTGCTTGACCAGCTTCCCGAGGGCGATTCGGGCAAGACACTCTCCGATTTCACGGACAATGAGAATATTGCGTCCTACGCACAGGAAGCAATGACCTACTTGGTGGAGGCAGGCGTCGTAGGCGGAAATAATGGCTACCTGCTGCCGGAGTCCAGCACTACCCGCGCCCAAATGGCGCAGGTCCTGTATAATTTGATCGGGAAATAGCGAGAATATTTTAAATTACCGAGGACCCGTTCGCATTTTGTGAACGGGTCCTTTTGATGGAGACAACAAGTATCCATTTACACGATCTACTCTGTCGCCTACCCATTTTATTGTATATACACAATTAGATAGGCCTTCCTCAATTGGAATGTATTTAATTGTTGGCTAAACCATCACAAAGAATGACCGCTACAGTCGTCGCGGCCACCCATGTTACCATTATCAAATTATTCTAAAATTGTCCCCCATAGTAGTGCGTAGAAAAGGTAATTGAGCCCACATATCCACCCTCAGCCTTATATGAAAACCCAATGCCCTCAATGCCACGACCATACGACAACCATGCTCGATATACCGTATCATAAGGTGTTAAACCGCGAACCGTATTGTATTGGTATCCTGTAATACGAATTGCGCATACTCTGCCATCCATTCCCTCCACGTCTTCATGTAACTCATCCTTAAGACGCATAACATATACCTCGATACCACTATTTGCATACTCTTCAACGTTGTAATCTAAACCATCTATTTCGTCAACAATTCCCCTGTTTTCCAGCTGTGCTTTGAAATCATCGGATAGAAGGTCGTAATCATAGTTTAATTTAACATCATTAGTACCATACTCATTGATGTAACCTCCCATTATAATCATGTTCGATTCCGGGTATTCGGTTGCATAATCTAAACTACTATTAGGATATTGGAAAATTTCATAGCAGTAATTATCGGGTACATATACAGTTTCATCATAAATCATGGGCGCAAATTCATCATCAATGGTGACTGCAGCTTCCGAAGCGCTGAAAGAGTCTCTGTCGCCAGACACTTCGTAGGTTTCACCATCCACAACTACTGAATGGGAGCCTATTTGATATTTCGTTGTAACGCCGGATAATTCAATTGTCGCGGTATTATCTTCAAATGAATAGAGTCCCCCAAGCAGTTCTGTTACCGCTTTAAGAGGGATATAAAACGTATCATTTTGAACAAAGGGCTGAGCAGACAACGCGACAGTTTCGCCGTTATAGAGCGCATCATTGCTTCCTGCAATCAAGGTCAGCGAATAGCCATTGTTTTCATCATAGTCAGCATTGAGGACTGCCGCTTTTCGGGATTCCGCGTCAATGTTAACCTTAAATCCCATCAGGTCAGCGATATCATTTAAGTTCAAAAAGGTATATCCTTCTATGTTGTAGCCTTTCAAATCCGTCAAATTGCCATCGCAATATATCGCTGCCGTTGACGGCAAAGCCAACTGAGCTTTATCAGATAGCGAAAAATCGGTCCCATTTTGGCTATAAGGCCTGCCTGTTATAATTTGGATGGAATAATCAGCTTCATTCCATTCAACCTGAAACCGCTTACTTGTCATGCTTAAAATTTCCGCAATGCTGCGAAGACAAACATATTCCTTGTTATTGATGGAAAAGGCGTACATTGCATATTGCTGATCGTTTACACACAAGGTGTATTCAACCGAAGTCGCGGTAACACCTTTGTTATCATAGCTTACTGCAAGTGCCGAAAAATTTACCCCGCTTGTCATAAACACAAAGAGGATGACAAGAAGTAATTTAAATATTTTATGTTTTTTCATATTACACCTCCAGATTGAACGGAAAAATGCAAATGGATCATAGCAGCCTCCTGTTAATTTTTATTGTTGAATTATGGGAATTGAATACTCCTGGTAGATGTGAGCGTTTAATTTCCAGCCGCCCGCAAGCATCTCCTGATGTAGTATTCAGCTCAACAAATTGGAATTGCTAATATCCCCAGGTTTTTAGTTCCCAGCTGCCACCCTTGTTCCGAACCAAAATCCACTGCCATGCCGGATAAGTGTCGTTAGGGTTTAAACCGCTATCTCCGCCTGATGAATCCACATTGAAATTTGAAAGTAAAACAATAGCTTCATCAGCATCATATTGCTTTGCCCAATCGTCTGAGACAGAAACAGAAGTGCTTTCGTCATACCATAAATCCGTTAAGGTACAACCATCAAAGTTTTTCCGAAAATGTGTTATGACGATATCCATCGCATCATTAATCTCCTGCTCACTATACACTTCTGATGCCATAACCGTTCGCTTAACGTCACTAACGTCTCCTCCTCGATTTCTGTGCGTTAAAAAAACCACACTAGCGACAATAGCAACAAATATAAAACAGGCTATGACAATTATCATTATAGTCTGCTTTTTCATTACATGTATCATCTCACTCACATATCAATGGTTTGCAGCTAAAACTACTACATTTAGCGTTCCTGTTCATTTTTTGACTGCTTTTTCTGATCCGGTTTGCTGATCCAAAAAATAATACTGGGTATTAGAAATATCATGGGACATTTATATACAATGCTTATGAACGGTAACGCAAGCTGATACAGTGCATTTGGAATAATGGAAGTATATTGATAACCATCCGGGTAGGCGGATGAATTTTGCAGATATTGAAAGAACTGAACCGTGCTTCCGATCAAATTGATGAGATATGGCAGCATGAGAATCCCGTACAGCAATGTAATGGATAATGCCGCACTACGAAGGATTCTGTTAAATCGCGATTTAAGCGGCTTTAAAATCCCCAATACACTCAGTCCCTGCAATATTGTCCATGGGAGAACGAGCCAAGTCAGCGGCAACAGATATAAATGCAGGAATATCGTCGGCTGAGTGAGAAAATACTTTGACATATTTGCCGCAAACCGAGCCGTAACGTAAATCGAAATGCATAGCAGTACTATGATGCCTGCTGCAATCACGAGATGCCGCTTTTTCTCATGTTCTAATTTCGTATCCGGTGGACCATAAATTAAAGTAGTGATATTCGTGTTCAATGAATCAGCTATTTTCATCAATGTATCTATGTCCGGTTGAGATTTTCCGGTCTCCCAATTTGAAATGGTTTGTCTTGTAACAAACAGCTTATTTGCCATCGCCTCTTGAGTCTGACCTGTTTGCAGCCGTAATTTTTTAATATTCTTAGATACTGAACTCATAGTACCACCTCAATAACTATTAAACAAGATAATTGAAAAAAAGTCACGCAAAAATACTTTGCACGATACAATTTGGCAGCATAACGCTCCCGGTGCTGTATCTGAGCACGCTCCTGGAGTGAGAACGGCCGACTGTTCTGAATCCGCTGCTCCAACTCCGGGACAGTGGTTTTAGGGCTGTTAAGGATGATGCCGTCAAGCATCCCGTAATCGTCCTCCAGCGCCATTTTCACGTTTCCAGGTCATTTCACGGTTCCAGAAAGGCCTCCTCCTGAAAACGGAAACGCCAAACACGCACCTGTGGACAGTAAAATAAGGCATTGAACTGTACAGAAACACAGAGCGTTTCCCGCACAGTTCAATGCCGCAAATATTTCTATGAACCAAAGGACTTTATTCAACAACTGATCAGAAAACCATAATTTTAGATCTCTGAAGATACTTTAGCTGACAAACGTCTTTGCAACCTGGGCGCAGCTCGCCGCATCTGCAGTATAAACGTCAGCCCCTATTTCATCACAAAAAGCCTGAGTAACGGGAGCACCACCCACCATGACCTTGACTTTATCACGCAGACTTGCATTCTTCAGCGCTTCAATTACAACGCCTTGCTGGTTCATGGTAGTTGTCAGGAGTGCTGAGAGGCACAAAATGTCAGGCTGATTTTCCTTCACCGCTTCCACAATAGCATTCTCGGAAATGTCGACTCCAAGGTCGACAACCTCAAAACCAGTTCCCTGAAGCATCATTTTGACAAGATTCTTGCCAATATCGTGCATATCTCCTTTTACAGTGGCAATTACTACTTTTCCGATTGGCTTTGCACCTTCTTGGACAAGCTTTTCCCTTAAAATTTCGGTTCCCTTATTCAAAGCTCTCGCCGCCATCAGAACCTCGGGAACAAAAATATCGTTGGCTTTGAATTTGACGCCCACCTCCGCCATTCCCTTCAAAAGGCCATCATTGAGGATTTCCTGAGCAGAAAAACCCTCATTCAATGCTTCCCGAACCTTTTCGGTTAAGAGTTTTGTTTTTCCGGCTTGCAGTATTGTCGATATTTCAGTAATAATTGACATTGTTATATGCCCCTTTCTTTTTGTCATTCATATACCGTACTTTTCGAGTTCTGACTTTTGGCGGTCGTCAATTACTTCCCCAATCAAGTTAATGAATCGGTTACAGTCACACCCCAAACATCATCGCGTCAATATAAGCGTCATTAAATTGCTTCTGCGATGACAACTCAATGTATCGGCAGTCGTTTTGAATCGCGGCCAGCTGCTCCCGCGCACCGGCACTCAGCAGCGCGGAAACAGCGCCTTCCCCCGCCGCGTTGCCCACGGTCACGGTTACGCCCAGCAATTCTGCCGGAATCAGCCCAATTCGGGCTGCACTGAAGGGATTCATAACACTGCCAAATCCTCCGGCTAACATCAGCTGAGCGATATCCTTTATTTGAATACCGTATTCCTGCGCCAAAATAACCACCCCGGCATAAATTGCTGCTTTGGCAAGCTGGATCCGGCGCACATCTCCCTGCGTTATAAAGACGCGTTTTGCCTTGTCCAGAAAAAAGCATGCTTCGTTCCCCTCCAGATCGATCATATTTTGCAGTTCAGGCGGCGCCTCGTTGCAATCCGGCATTCGCCCAGTCTCGTCCACCGCGCCAAGCTCCAGCATCACGGCTAAGGCATCGATCAGACCAGAGCCGCATATTCCTCTGGGTTCTCCACCGCCAATCACTTCAATCACAACTTGACCGTTCTCTATGGCAACCCGTGAAATAGCCCCTTGGGAGGCTGTCATCCCCATTGTGATCTCCGCCCCTTCAAAAGCAGGGCCGGCCGCCGAAGCACAACACACGAAATTCCTGCCGCAGCCCAATACCATTTCCCCATTGGTTCCTATATCGATCAAAAGCTTTGGCTGCTCTGCGTAAAACAGCTGCGTGGCCAACAGATCACAGGTAATATCTCCCCCAACGTAACCGGAAATGGAGGGAGCAATATACACAGCTCCCTCAAAGCTCATTCCCAGCTTACCGGCATCCAGACATTCTCCAAACAGCGATAGGCCCTGGAAAGGGGCTGTCCCGACGGAATCCGGCGCCAGTCCAGCAAACAAGTGGCTCATGACGGTATTGGCCGCTATCGCCATCAAATGAATCTCCTCCCGTGGCACCCGGGCTTCGACGCATAAGCCCGCAATAAACCCGTTAATCTGTTTTACCACCGCCTCAGTCAATTGCTGTCGCTTACCCTCCACCGATGCCTGAATACGAGAGATGACGTCACCGCCGAAGACGCGCTGGGCATTTCCCCCGCTAATGGTTGCCAGCCGCCGACCGCTTTTCAGATCGCACAAATGACAGACCACAGTGGTCGTTCCGATATCACAGGCGATGCCATACCCCCACCCGTCCCTATCCGGGGGAAATACGGCACAACGCCCGCTCTCCGCAACTTGCAAATCTGCTTCGCCAGGAATTTGAATCGTCATTCCATCCTGAACCAAAGTTTCGCAAGCCAGCACCATACTCCAGACATCATTGAGGTAAACCAGAACGGTGCATTTTTTGCAGGTGCCTTTCCCTGCGCATATTGCATGAACCCCCGCAACACCCTCCCGCTGCAAGAGATCGAGAACCGTTTGGCCCCGTTGCGCCTCTACCGTCCAGAGCGCAGTGTCCTTCTTTAAATAAACCCGCATACCCACACTTCCCAACCTCTGCTTTGTGACAGCGAGACATATGTTCTGCCTTCATACATTTATTTTTATATCGTTGTCTTGAGTCTACTGCCGCGAAAAAGCTTGTGTTCATTCAATCAACACACAGCTCGTATAGGTAATGGTTTGCGGTCCATAATAATATTTCATTCCAGATTTTTCACATACTCTGCTGATCAAGAGACCATATGCCTCCATAGAGGGAATCATTTGCCCGGGAAAGCGGCAAGGTGCATCAGGATAGGTGCAGGCGGCGCAGATCGTACAGGCTCCGGACGCCATTGGCAGACAGTGCGGAAACGCACGGCGTACATTCCTTACAAAATCCAGGAAGCGTTTTTTGTGCAATGCCTCCGTTTCCTGCATGGTTTCAAAATCAAAATCATCCTCCAGCTGTGCCGTTGACTGCACCAGAAGCCCCCACTGATAGGCCGAGGCAGTCCCCGCAATCTCTTCCAGCGTCCCGCAAGCTGGCGGACAGCTCCAGTTTCGATTATAATTCCGGCAGCGATCTGCAGTGCACATGTCCCGCACCTCGGGCAAAAACTCCAGGGCTGAAACGTTTAGTGCCCCGGCCTGATGAAACCCGCACGCCAACGCCTCGGCAATCAGCCTCTTTTGTTCCATTTCCGCCCTCCTGGTTGGTGTTTGCTCACTCCATGCCCTGCCCGCTGACTTTCTCCCATAACATACCTTTTTACATCAACATTATTTATGATGCATATGTAAATAGTATGATTTATTGAAATTATACTTCGTTTTGTCACAGATATCAAGAAGGAATTATAAATCTACTGAACACGCACCCAGCTGCCGCAGAAACCGTACCAAAGGCCTCTTCTACGATGGGGTGTTTGCTCTCTGCACTGTTATGATATCTCTCCATTTGATACTGTCACGCCAAATGTATCCGGGTGAACAAGGATAATCGGTTTCTGTTCTGTTGCTGCATAAGCTATTGCTCTATCCACAGCATCCCCTCGATTGGAGGTGGGGGCGTAGACGGCAAGAATCAGATCTGATTGTTTGATGGTATTTTGATAGGCGTCAAACTGGGCGGAAGGCGTTTTATGCGTATGAACAGCCGACATATATGTACATTTGTCAAGCATTTGAAAGTACCGCTCCCGCAAATATGGCGCCCACTTGGTCGCTTGTTCCTCGTGAGGAAGGATGCAGTATAACTGTAAC
>Ga0316604_10000473_pt1 | contig 48831 bp, 55 predicted proteins | sample OWC_soil_day20_C_FD_207650 | JGI IMG/M metagenome (GOLD analysis project Ga0316604, IMG submission 207650) | Wetland soil microbial communities from Old Woman Creek delta, Ohio, United States - OWC_soil_day20_CT | ecosystem: Environmental > Terrestrial > Soil > Wetlands | place: USA: Ohio...
ATTAGTAGGCGGAATGAATGGTAGTGGAAAAACCACGTTTTTAGAAGCTGTACTTTTAGCATTATATGGTTCAAATTCAATTGCTTATTCTGAAAGCAATCAAAAATCATATACCCAGTATTTGAGTTCTTTTGTTAATAGATCTGAAAAGGATAAGACATGTAGTGTTGAACTGGAATTTGAGATTAACAATGGAGTAATAGAAAACTATATTGTAAAAAGAGAATGGGATGCGATAACCAAGCGTACCAAGGAACAAATAATAGTTTATAAAGATGGTGCATATAATGAATTTTTAACAAATAATTGGCCTATGTTTGTTGAAAATATTCTGCCAAGTGCATTATCAAGTTTCTTTTTCTTTGATGGAGAAAAGATAGCAGAGTTGGCAGTCGATAGTACTAATGTTCAGCTGAAGAACTCTATACGCTCTATGCTAGGTATTTCTATTCTTGACATATTGGGAAACGATATTATGCGTAATCTCAAGAAAACAAAGAAAATAGGTGATGAAAACAAAACTGCTGAAGGAATACAGGCGTTAAGAGAAGAGAAGGAAAAAGCCATTGAAACTTTAGCAGAGATTGATACTCAGATAGAAGAATTACGCCGCAAAATAGTAAAAGATAATTACAATTTAGAAGCTTTACATCAATTGTATACAGTTAAAGGTGGAGATGCAGTAGAAAAGAAGCAAGAAATTATTCAAATGAGAGCTGCACTAATGGCGGATTTATCAAATGAAGAGAACAGCTTATATGAATTATCTGCTTCAGAATTACCGTTAGTTTTGGTAAAGGATTTAATTTGTGATATTAAACTCCAAGCTGCTGATGAACATGCCGACATGATTATGAGACATGCAGTTTCACAATTAGATGAGTTATTCGAAGGATTTTCTGCTGAATACAAGGGTGACCCTAAGGCAGGATTGGAGTTTGTAAGTTTTGTAAAAGAGCAGACAAATAGTGAGCAAGTAAAAACTATTTATGAGCTTTCAGATCAAGCTTTATTACAAACTAATAATTTAGTAGAAGGTACTTTGAAAAATGTTGCGGATGAAGCTAAGGAATTATTATCCTCAAAAAAGGAACTTGCAAAACAAATCAGGGAATTAGATAATTATCTTACTCTGGACATAAATGATAAGGAATTACAAGCTACTTATAAGCAGATAAAAGATGCAGAGCAGACGTTAATTGATGACCAGATAAAGATGTCAGAGCTGGATCAACAAAGAAGCGCTGCTAACTCAAAGGTAATGGCAACAACATCCGAGTTTAGTAAGTATGTTGAACTATATTTGTCTACGGCAGAATTAAGAGATAGTACGGACCGTACTATTAAGTATTCAAATATGGCTTTAAATATTATCGATAAATACATGGTTGAGCTTCAAAAACGTAAGACGGGTGTTTTAGCTGCAACAATTACTAGTTGTTATAAGAAGCTTGCTAATAAGAAGAACTTCATTAAGAAAATTGTGATGGATCCAGAAACTCTTGATTTGCAGTATCTGTCTGAGGATAGAAAAGAAGTACCCAAAGATTCATTATCTGCTGGAGAGAAACAGTTAATGGTTATTTCTATACTTTGGGCATTAGCAATTTGTTCAAAAAAGAAATTGCCAGTTATTATTGATACACCATTATCAAGGCTGGATTCACTTCATAGAACATCGCTTATAAAATCATATTTTCCTAATGCTGGAGAACAGACAATTATTTTATCAACTGACTCTGAGATTGATGCCAGTTATTACCGATTAATGGAAGAAAATATTGGTGATGAGTTCACATTAAATTATGACGAAGAAACAAAAAGTACATCAATTCAAAGAGGCTATTTGATTGGAGCAGAAACATGATAATAAAACAGGTACGTCTTTCACAGCAGGCAAAGGATCAATTATCAAGATTAAAAGGAAAAACAGGAATAAAGAATTGGAATGTTTTATGCAGATGGGCATTATGCTATTCATTGAGTGAAAAAACTATTCCTACAGATATTCTAATTATTGCAGATAGTAATTTGGAAATTTCATGGTTTACTTTTGGTGGCGATTACTATGAGATATATGAAGTTTTGGTAAAAGCATGGTGTATTCAAATGAATTTACCAACAAATGATGAAAATGTAGCCAAGTATTTTAGATTAAATCTTGAACGCGGAATATCATATTTATGTGGAACAGGATTTATAAAAAGCTTGGATGATTTGGTGAATTTGGCGGTGAAGGAAAGAAAATGAGCGTGTATTTAGACTATAATGCATCAGCACCGATTGATAGTCGTGTGTTGGATGTTATGGTAAAAGTTTATAAGGAAGATATAGGAAACGCAGATAGTCGAACCCATAAATATGGGGAACAGGCAAGAAATGTTGTTGAAAATGCTCGCAAGCAAGTCGCATCATTATTAGGCATAGGTTCCTCGGAAGTGTTTTTTACAAGTGGAGCAACTGAAAGCAATAACATAGCTATTCGCGGGCTTGAGGAGTACGCCAATGCTGTAAATAAAAAACATATTGTCACAACATCTATTGAACATAAGGCCGTTTTAGAAACAGCAAAAGCCATGAAACAAAAAGGGTTTGAAGTAGATATTGTGAATCTTGATATGTATGGTCGAGTAAAAGTGAAAGAGCTTCTATGTAGAGTGAGACCAGATACTCTTCTTGTTAGTGTTATGCATGTGAATAATGAAACCGGCATTATTCAGCCAGTGTATGAGTTAGGAAATGAATTAGAGAAACAAAATATTCTTTTTCATGTTGATGCAACTCAAAGTTGTGGCAAATTAGTTGATGAATTGAGAAATTTGAAATATAATATGCTTTCTTTTAGTGCTCATAAGTTAAGAGGACCTCAAGGGGTTGGCGTTTTGGTTTTGCGGAAAAAAGCATATAGATTACCACCTGTAAAGGCAATAATGCAAGGTGGTCAGCAAGAGCATGGAATCAGGCCAGGTACAATTCCGGTAGCTCTGGTGGCTGGATGTGGGAAAGCGTGTGAGATTGCGGAAGCGGAATACAAAGAAAACGAGGCAAAATTAAAAGAACTAAAATCTATTTTACTGTCATTACTAGAGAAGTCTAAACTCAATTACTTAGTTAATGGAGATCAGAATTGCTGCTTAAATAGCACGATAAACATATGTATTGAAGGGGTTGCTTCAGAAGCATTAATGCTTGCAACGAAACAATATTGTGGTGTATCAAATGGCTCTGCTTGTACATCGAAAAATTATTCTCCTAGTTATGTGCTCACAGCAATGGGCCTTCCCACTGAGAGAGTTGAAAGTTCAATCAGAATCAGTTGGGGGCCAGGCGTAGAAAAAAAAGAGTTGGAAGATGAGTTTACAAAATTACTTGACGTTGCGAAAGAAATGGTGAATTAGAACGTGTGATAGGAAACACATGGATGATGCATTTGGCTGGTTGATTGGATATGTATCGTTATTTTAAAGTTGAAACTCCCTGCGAGTAATTAGGCAGGGAGTTTTGTTCAAATAAGGGTTTTATATTGTTAAGCTAGGCAACGGTTAGATATAATATTATCTTAATACGTAGTTAGCCAGTACACTCTGCAGTTCATAAATATTTAGGCTTTTATTAAACTGCTTCTGAATAGGTGTCGCCTGTCCTGAAATCCATATTTTTAATTCGGCATCTAGATCAAAATGCCCGGCAGTTTCGATACTAAAGTGGGTAATGCTCTTATATGGAATAGAGTGGTAATCTAACTTTTTTCCAGTTAATCCTTGTTTATCAACTAGAATCAGGCGCTTGTTGGTAAAAATGAACATATCGCGAAGAAGTTTATAAGCCTTTTCGATTGATTCGGAAGGGGCAAGAATATTTACATATTCGCTTTGAATGTCCTCGATTCGTACTTCAGATGCGTTTCCCATCAAACCATCTAAAAATCCCATTGTTCAAGCTCCTTTATGTAATATTTAGCAATATAAATAGCTGTGTTCTATAACATAAATATAAACCCCTGCAGGATTATAAATTAAACATAATAAGGTAGAATGAATCCAAAATAGTGGAACTTACCAGTAACCTCCTCTTTACAATTGCGAACGTTTGTTCTAAAATTAAACCAAACAAATGTTCTGGAGCGAGGGGGCTTTTAATTGTCTCGAACCATATTACACGTAGACCTTAACAATTTTTATGCTTCCGTTGAGTGTTTAGGCAGACCAGAAATAAGAGATAAACCAGTTGCCGTGTGCGGGGATGCTGAAGCACGACACGGGATTGTACTCGCAAAGAATCAAATCGCAAAGTTAGCTGGCGTAAAAACCGGGGACGTAATTTGGGAAGCAAAGCTAAAGTGTCCAGGATTATTAACCGTGTCTGCTGATTTTCACAAATACCTTAAATTCTCAAAAAAGGCTCGAAGGATATACGCCGATTACACAGATCAGATTGAGAATTTCGGAATTGATGAGTCGTGGCTTGATGTAACTGGCTCTCTTAAATTATTTGGTTCAGGTCCTTATATTGCCGATACTATCCGACAGCGATTTCGGGAAGAGTTAGGCCTTACCGCATCTGCCGGGGTTTCTTGGAATAAGATATTTGCTAAGCTGGGCAGTGACATGAAAAAGCCAGATGCTACAACCGTTATTACAGAAGAAAACTTTCGGGATAAAGTTTGGCAGCTACCTGTAGGTGACCTTTTATACGTTGGCTGCTCAACTCGCCAAAAGCTTCAGAATCGGGGCATTTACACAATCGGCGATTTGGCAAATCGAGATGTACATAGATTGCGACTTCTTCTGGGAGTATGGGGTGAAACTCTATGGGCGTTCGCTAATGGCTTGGACTCTGCACCTGTCAGATTTAATGGGGAAGAAAGCATTGTTAAATCTGTCGGTAATAGTACCACAACAGTGCGTGATTTGGTGAATGATACAGACGTTAAGCTGATCATTTATGTATTAGCCGAAAGCGTAGCAGCCCGGCTTAGAAAACATGGTTTAAAATGCCGGACAGTAGCTATTAGTGTGAGAAATAAGGAGCTATATTCCTTTGAGCGGCAAGGGAAACTACTAATACCAACTTTTATCTCTAACGATATCGCTGAAAAGGCTATAGAACTGTTTGCGGCAAATTACACATGGGATAAACCAATCAGGAGTCTTGGTGTGCGTGGAGCCGACTTGGTAACTGCCAACGGACACGTTCAAATTGATTTGTTCGATGGTGATAACCTAGAGGCGGAGACGTTAGAACGGACAATTGATATCATCCGGCGACGTTTTGGACATTACAGTGTTCAGCGGTGTGCTATGCTGCTTGATCGACAGCTTACAGGCTTCAATCCGAAGGACGATCATACTATTCATCCAGTATCTTATTTTAAGTAGGTGATTTACATGGGGAAAGTACAAGTAGAAGTAGTAGTCAAATTCAATAAAGAAGGCAAAATACTTCCGCTTTCCCTGCTATGGGAAGACGGTCGAAAGTTCCCTATTGATCGGGTGTTAGACATTCGCCAAGCGGCGTCATTAAAAGCAGGTTTGCAGGGCATACGGTATACCTGCCGGATTGCCGGTAAAGAAGTCTATCTATTTTGTGATGAGGGTAAGTGGTTTATAGAAACTTAAGGAAAGAATGGGGTTTGATGAATTAGGATAAGCTTGTAATGAAGAAAATATAGTTTTCAAGACGTAAGAACCAATAATATAACAGAAGAGGGGTAACGATATGATTGAAATTCCCCAGGACTCTTTTCGCCTATATTTTCGGGATGTACACGGAGCCTTCAAATGGTATAAGGTGTTCCAAGGAGATATCATTTGCGACGAAAATCTGATCCTTGAATTTCTTGGACACGCGATTACACATAGCCTCATTTGGACAATGGACTATTTTAATGTCTTTTACAAAAACACTACTTCCTACAATTTCAATACCCCATCCGAAGAACAAATTTCGTACGCCATAGATAACACAACCCAAACCATTAACCGGGAGGTAGGTGAGCCGGGAATTCCATTTCAAGTATTCTTTCGGCCTGTAGGTGAAAATAAGTGGCTTTGGATGCCTGAATATAACTGTATTATTTGTGACCTAAACTATATCACAGAGCTAACTCAATATGGATTAATGAAAGGTTCGCTAAGTAATTTAGACCGATTTGATATCTATTATAAGAACTGCAAAGAGTTGCCCGAAAAAGTAGATATTGATTTATTAATTGATGCAATCAGAAGAGAAGCGGTAAAAGACTAAGCTTTTGCCCGCTTCTCTTTTTCAGTTTTTTCCCAGGAACTAATTAATGATTCTAGTATTTCGAGCGGAAAACCAATTTCCTCGGCGCGTTCCCCAAGTACGATATAAGGGGTTTTTGGTTTAGCACAACTAGGTTCTAATTGTGGATTTTGATTTGAAAGTAATATAGCATCATCTAGATAGAAATAATACAGGTCAACTTTCAAGGCCTCGGCAAATTTTGTCGCGGTATTTGTATTAGGAAACTCCTTACTGTTTTCATAAAGTGAAATTTTGCTTTGCTTGATGCCAGTCAATTTTTCAAGCTGCTTCATTGTAAGAGGTATAGACTTTCGGAGTTTTCTTAGTTTATATCCGAGAAATTTCAAAGAAATCATCTCCTCTTTTCAAGGGTGATAGGTTGACATAAACATAGTATACCGCATTTATTACTGCAAGCATAAAGAACATATTACCAATTGACCAAATATTACGGCGACAGTTATAATTACAAACACAAGATGAATATTAGGTTAAGCAAATTATCGATTGGTCAATGGTTTAAAATTAACAGTCAATGAGATTACAGATAACAAATTAAAGGGGGAAAAATAAACTTTTATTAGTTTACATAATATTAAATTATGCGTATACTAGGCATTCCTTTGAGACCATCAGAAAGTATAAAGAAACACACTAAATGAGGAAGTGATGGCCATTCCAGAACAAGTTAAATGTCCTTTTTGCAAGCTGCGATTATTTGACCTTTGGTCTAAGGTTGTTAGGCTAGATATAAAATGCCCTAAATGCAAAAGCATCGTTACCATTAATACAAACCAACTAAATAACATGCATACCGAGCAACGGAGTCAAGTGGTCTAAAGCTACTTCGAACTACCAAATAGCCGGATGAAGCTAATTTATTTTAGCTCCATCCGGCTATTTTTTTTTGCCCAAAAACCGGAAGGAGTAGATTTTTAATGAAAATTAAGTACGAATTTGTGACTGGTGAGTTAGTAGAGATAGAAGTTCCCAAGACAATGGAGAAAGTCATTGTTGATTTTGATAAAGAGTTGAAAAACAGTGTTCGGCGCGAAACACGAAGGCATAGTTCAGTTGAGGACTTAGAAGGGCAAGGGGCGCAGTTTGCTGATGAGCGTGTAGATATTCCTGGTTTTATTGAAAACCAAGAAATGAAAGAAGAACTACATAAAGCGTTAGCTCAACTTCTTCCACAACAACGTGAATTGCTTACGAAAGTATTTTTCGAAAGGCGCACGATGGCTGATATAGCTCGTGAAGAGGGGGTTGGAAAATCAGCCATACAAGACCGGCTAAGTCGTACATATAAAAAACTTAAAAATATTTTAAAGTAGCCCCCTGTACTTTTGCGTTTTTCGAGGCTTATATATAGAGGCACTTTTAAGAGCCTCAAAAAACAAGGAGGCGACATCATGCAAAGTATCAAGATTACCATTACTACTGGAAACTCACCGTCTATCGTAATCACAGAACTAAAGCCAGAAAGTCAAGAAGACAAACGTAAGGCCGCACTTGCTTATCTAGACGCCATGTTCAAGCCGGTTATTAAGGAAGTGAGCAAGTAATGGATATGAGGCGTGTTTATATTTGTTCACCACTTCGCGGTGACATAGAACGGAACATTCGTAAAGCAAACGGATACTGCCGGTTCGCAGCATCGAAATCAGTAGTGCCCATTGCGCCGCATGTCATGTTTGCTGGCTTCTTAGATGACACCATACCGGAAGAACGACAAACCGGGTTAGTACTGGGCATAGAGCTTTTAAAGCGATGTGATGAAGTTTGGGTGTTTGGTGAAAGAATGTCCGAGGGTATGGAGTCTGAAATCAGGCATGCAGAGCAAATGGGTATCCCAATCAAGTATTTTAATGATAGGTGTGAACCTACATCGATTCATTCAAAATGATTCAGCTATTTCCTCATCAGGAAAAAAGTTTAATTCAGACTAGGGATAAAAACCGTGTAGCCTATTACCTTGATATGGGACTTGGAAAAACTTTCGTCGCAAGCGAAAAAGCCAAGGAATTCAATAAACCAGTCTTGGTCATTTGCCAGAAATCCAAGATCAACGATTGGGTGGAACACTTTCGCAAGCACTACGATCTTCCCGTCAACGTAATCAATTATGAACTCATCTGGCGCAGGGATATATATCGTAGCTGGACAGACTTTACGCTTATCCTTGATGAATCGAGCCAAATCAAAAATGAATCAACCAAGCGCACAAAATATATTCTCAAACTGAACCCAACAAACATCATACTACTATCCGGTACCCCAACAGGAGGCAGGTATGAGGAACTTTGGAGTCAATGTCGACTTCTTGGCTGGAAGATATCTAAAAAGCTATTTTATGAGCACTACATTATAACAGAACGCATTGATGTAGGTGGTTTTCCGCTAACAAAAGTAATAGGGTATCGAAACATTGACCGTTTGAAGCAAAAGCTACGTCAGTATGGGGCTGTATTTATGAAAACCGCGGACGTCGTTGAACTTCCCCAACAAGTAGAAATCAAGACTCCGGTGGCAGCGACAAAAGATTATCGCCGTTTTCGGCGGGACAAGTATTTAGTTGCAAATCAGACAGAATTGGTCGGCGACACATCGCTCAAGCAGCTTCTCTATGAACGTCAGTTATGTGGTCACTATAACAAAAACAAAATCACGGCATTGCAAGATCTAATTAACTCGAACAATGAGCGCATGATTATCTTCTATAACTTTACCGCCGAATTCGAGCTCATTAAATCCCTAACTAATCGGCCAATTAGTTATATTAACGGGTCAGGGACGGAGTTATCCAATTATCAAACATATGTCGATAGTATTACTCTTGTCCAATACCAAGCTGGGGCTATGGGTCATAACTTAGAGCGCAGCAATATTATTATCTATTTTACACTTCCTTTAAGTTCGGAGCTTTTTGAACAATCAAAGAAGCGGATACATCGAATAGGTCAGACAAAAATTTGCTTTTACTATTATCTGCTTACCGAAAAGTCGGTAGAAGAAAAAATTCTTAATGTATTAAAAGAGCGTAAAGACTTTACCGATGCGCTGTTTAAGGAGGCTTGCGCTTGACCGAAAAGCAATTTCAAAAGCAAGTTACCGATTTTTTGCATTCCCAAAATATCTACTATGTAAAAGTATGGGGCGGAGGTTTCCAACGAGCCGGTATCCCTGATTTACTTTGCTGTATTTGTGGTAAGTTTGTCGCTTTGGAGTTGAAAACCGAAAAAGGTACACCCACGGTTCTGCAAAAATACAACATATTTAAAATTCAGGAATCTGGCGGAAACGCCCGTGTTCTCCGCCCATCAGAATTTGCCAAGTTCAAGCGGGAGGTGATGGTCGGTGCGATTTAGCCATTCTAGAGTAAGCACGTTTATTCAATGCCCGTATAAATTTAAACTTCGCTATGTGGATGGCATTACGACCATTGAAGATCCAAAGCCAGATGATCCACTTGTAATTGGCAAAGCCATGCACCTGGGAATTGAAGAGGGTATATCGGCTGCGGTTATGTGGTACTCAGAGCAGTATACCATTCTCACCGATCTACACATTCATGAAATCATCAAACTAGAAATCTTGCTACCGAAAGTCAGGTACTTAATCGACTACGATACAGCCAACTTTGAACTTGAAATCAAAACAGATGAGTTCATTGGATATATTGACTTGATCATAAAAAATAGCGACGGCACTGTCGATATCTTTGACTTCAAGTATTCCAATAACGTAGACAAGTATCTGGAATCCGAACAATTGCATATCTACAAGCACTACCTTGAAAAGATTAACCAGGTAAAAGTCGGACGTATGGGTTATATCTTTATTCCAAAAGCGTTCATACGTCAGAAGAAGACTGAGGATTTGTACCAGTTCCGCAGGCGTTTGATACAAACTCTACATGATTCTAAAGTTCGTATAGTGGAGATCGCTTACGACCAGCAAAAAGTGGACCAATTTTTTCAAAACAAATCCCACATTCAAGTAGCGATTGACTATCCGAAAAACCCAACAAAATTATGTGACTGGTGCGATTACCAGGAGCATTGCATGAAAGGAATTGATTATATGTTAGTATTACCAAAAAATGAACGTGTACAAGTAGACAAGGAGACCGCCCCAGTACTTTGGCTGTATGGCTTACCGTTTAGCGGCAAGACGACCTTCGCCAACCAAGCTCCGGATGTATTACACCTCAATACCGATGGTAACGTCAAATACGTCGATGGAGCTCGTATTATTATCCGTGATGAGATCAAAGTCAATGGTCGCATTAAAGAAACCGTATTCGCCTGGCAGATGTTTAAAGATGCGGTCGAAACTCTCTGCGCTAGGCAGCACGACTTTAAAACCATCGTCATTGACTTGGTAGAAGACCTGTTGGAGCACTGCCGGATTTACATGTATGACAAACTCAGCATCACCCATGAAGCTGACGCTGGTTATGGTAAGGGCTATGACATGGTGAGGACTGAGTTTCTACCGCAAATCAGACGGCTTACCAATGCCGGGTACGGAGTGATACTCATTAGTCATGAAGTCATATCTGAAATCACCAAACGTAATGGCGAGAAAGTAACAACCATCAAACCCAACTTGCAGGACAAATATGCGAATAAGATCGCTGGCATGGTCGATATCGTTGGCCGTGTCATTATTGAAGAAGATGACAGTCGCTGGTTAAAATTTAAGACCGACAATATCCAGTTTGGCGGCGGAAGGCTAAATTTCGGCACAGATAAAGTAGAACTTGACTATAACAGATTTATGGATTTATACCGGATTGCAAAACCGGAAACCGGCAGCAAGGTAGTGCCTTCCGTAACGGTGGAGGCAACAGATACCATGAACGAGTCAGACGAAGTGGTACAGGGTGAAGTGGTTGCTGATAGCGCCGATGAATCCCCCAACGAGGACAAGCCTAAAAGACGTTCCAGGAAAACTGCGTAAACAACGTATTTTTAATATAAAGGAGAAATTTTAAATGTCATCTATCTGGGAAAAATGGGACAAAAAAATCGATACCGACGGTTTAAAAGACGATGCTAAGAAAGCTGCTGAAAATAAACAGGAATTTAAAGATGTACCCAAAGGTAAGTATGAAGTTCAAGTGACCAAAATGGAACTTAAAGCAAGTAAGAAGTCTGATGCTCCGATGGTAGCTTGCAGACTAAAGATTATTGCCGGTCAATATAAAGGCCAGTATATTTTCTATAATCAGATGCTGACTACTGGCTTTGGTATTCATACAGCCAATGAGTTTTTGAGAAGTTTGGAGAGCGGAGTAGCAATTGAATTTGATACCTTTAAACAATACAACGACATGCTTATGGATATTATGGAAACCATCGAATCGGAAAAATTGGAATACGTTCTTGATTACGGCGAAAACGATAAGGGTTTCAAAACATTTAAAGTGGAAGATGTGTTTAGTAATTCATGATCTTCTTCGATTTTGAAGTGTTTCGGTATGACTGGTTGGTGGTGTTGGCTAATGCCAACACCAAAACCTTCCAGGCTATCATTAATGATCGAGATAAGCTTCGCCGATTTTACGAAAAGAACAAAGACGAAATTTGGATTGGGTACAATTCACGGGGATTTGACCAATACATTCTGAAAGGAATACTGCTGGATTTTGATCCTTATGAAATTTCAAAGTTTATCATTGCTGATGATCGCAAAGGCTGGGAATATTCGAGTGCGTTTAATCAAGTTCAACTTTATGTTTTTGATATCATGACTACTATGCATGGCTTAAAACAACTGGAAGGTTTTATGGGCAACGATATTCGGGAAACCGATGTTAGTTTTAAAACCGAGAGAAAGCTTACCGAGGCGGAACTAAGGCAAGTAGAAATCTACTGCCAGCATGATGTCGAGCAAACCATGGAAGTTTTCATGAATCGTATTGATGAGTTTGAAAGCCATCTATCTCTTCTCAATGCCTTTAAACTTCCACTAAAAATGATAAACAAGACCAAGCCCCAACTAGCGTCCATTATTCTGGATGCAAGCCGTGAATTCCGTAATGATGAATTTGCTATTACCTTTCCCGATACATTGCAGCTATCAAAATACAAAGATATTGCTGAGTGGTATAACCAGCCAGCGAACAGAGATTACAGTAAATCATTAAAAACAAAACTTGCCGAAGTATCCCACATATTTGCCTGGGGTGGCCTCCATGGTGCAATAGATAACTATTACGGTGAAGGCTTATTTCTCAGCATCGACGTAGCCTCCTACTACCCGGCGCTCATGATCGAGTATGACTATCTCAGCCGGAATGTAACTGATCCAAGTAAATATCGTCAAATCCGGGATGAACGTATCCGGCTCAAAAAAGAAAAGAATCCCATGCAGCAGCCATATAAAATCGTGCTCAATAGCACATACGGAGCGATGAAGGATAAGTACAATGCTTTGTTTGATCCACGACAGGCTAATAACGTGTGTGTGGGTGGCCAGTTATTGCTGCTTGACTTAATTGAAAAACTAGAATCTTATTGCCAACTAATTCAGTCAAACACAGATGGTGTAATAGTTAAACTTCCTAACAATGATGTCGAGTTAATCAAAGCGATTTGTGGCGAGTGGGAAAAACGCACCCGTATGGTTTTGGAATTTGAAACATTTCAGCGCATCTATCAGAAAGACGTAAATAACTACATCATCATTCAGGAAGACAAAACCTATAAGTCAAAGGGAGCATACGTTAAGAAACTTGATGCTCTGGATAATGATTTACCAATCATAAATAAAGCACTGGTTAACTACTTTACGCAAAAGACACCAGTGGAAGAGACCATAAGAAGCTGCACCAATCTAAGGGAATTTCAGAAGATAGTTAAAGTATCCAATAAATATCTTCATGCTATGTATGGTGACAAAACCATAAGTGAACGAGTCTTACGGGTATTTGCTTCCCGAAGTAGGCACGATAGCGGGGTCTTTAAACAAAAAACACTCGATCGTATTGAGAAAATAGCCAATACTCCCGAGCGGTGCTTTATTGAAAACGGCGATGTAAACAATGTGCCGTTACCGTCAAAACTGGACATCAACTGGTATATTGATGTGGCAAAAAAGCGAATGAATGATTTTGTGGCGGATGGAGGTCAGTATGTATAAGGGTTACCTAAAAACTAAGGGCAAGGTACCGCTTGAAAAGATGGATAGTATGCAGCAATTGCCGCCGAGCAGAGGCGACTACGCTGGTGTGTTGGCTGACGATATGATTCAAATTGATGTAGATAATGAAAAACACGCCGAGATTGTTTATAGCATCGTTAACTACCTGCAGCTTAATTGTAATGTCTTAAAAACAAGCCGGGGTGCACATTTTTACTTTAAAAACCCCGACATTAAAAACAGATCGGTAAAAGCGTTTACTCCAATTGGTATCTATATAGATGTCGGAGTGGGCGTGAAAAATAGTCTGGTTCCAATGGTTGTTAACGGGGCTAAGCGGGAGTGGCTTAAGAAAGTAGATGAACTAGATAGTTTGCCGGATTGGTTACGCCCGGTCAAGATTATACCAGTCGATTGGTTCGGTATGGACGAAGGCGACGGGAGGAACCAAGAATTATTTAACTATATTATTAAGCTGCAATCGGCAGGACTAGCTAAGGAATCTATTATTGATACGATTAATTTGCTGAATAAGTATGTGTTAAAAACGCCGCTGTCGCAAAGAGAAATTGATACGATTACCAGGGATCAAGCATTTCCCACAGACACCTTCTTTAATGAACGTGGCGGATTTTTACACGACGGGTTTGCCCGATGGTTTATGAATAATGAACAGGTTGCCAGAATTGATGGAGTTCTTCACATTTATCAAAACGGTCTTTACACCAATAGATTGGATATCTTTGAACAAAAGATGTTGGCAAAAGTACCGGTTCTAAAAAACAATCAGCGTAGCGAAGTATTGCGCTATATACAAATCACCTGTAAAAATGAAGCGGTCTTGGCCGAGCCACGTTTCATAGGCCTAAAAAACAAAGTCTATGATATCGAAACCGATAGTTTAGTAGAGTACAGTCCCAAGTTTGTCCTGAAAAATAAAGTCCCATTTGATTATGATCCAAATGCCTACGATCAAACCGTGGATACGGTTATCGATAAAATAACCTGCAAGGATATAAGCCTTAGATTGCTGCTTGAAGAAATGATCGGCTACACCTTGTATCGGAAAAAGTCCTTCGGCAAGACCTTCTTCCTTACTGCTGGTGGTGAGAACGGCAAGTCGACCTTTCTAGACATGATTAAAACCATGTTAGGCCGGGAGAACATTGCAACCTTAGAACCGGCGGATTTTGAGAAGCGATTTGTTAATGCTCAGCTTTTTGGCAAACTGGCTAACATTGGCGACGATATCAGCAGCAACTACAGGGAAAATTCTAGCATATTTAAAAAACTGGTCACCGGTGAGAGTATTATGGTTGAGAATAAGGGAGAAACACCGTTTATGCTCGATAATTACGCTACGCTGATATTCTGCACGAATGAAATGCCCCGGATTAACGATCAGAGCCATGGATTCATGCGGCGATTAATTATCATTCCTTTCAATGCAAGATTCAGTGCAGCAGATCCTGATTACGACCCGTTTATCAAAGATAAACTGCTAACTGAAAACGGTATGAAATATTTACTCAAACTTGGTATTGATGGTTTGAAGCGATTGTTAGCAAATAAACGCTTCACAAATAGTACTAAGGTTTCTGAACAACTGCGGGAGTATGAAGGGATTAATAATCCGGTCTTACTTTTTGCTGAAAGCTTTGACATTGCGAATCAAGCCGTCTCCGACGTTTATTTAAAGTATGCTACCTGGTGCCGGGAGAATGGGTTATCGCCGGTTAGTAATATTAACTTTGGAAGAATATTAAGCAGCAAAAACTTATATAAAGGGGTAGTTAAACGGGTAGATGGTAAGCCTATTAGAATTTATGTAAAGCAGTGACGGATTTGTTACGCGTTGCGAGTGGGATAAAACCGCGTAGTTACTGATAAGTAACGAATGTACTATATATTTTCTATATAAGAAAATAATCAATAATACTATATAAATATATATAGTAAATAAGAATATATAGAGATCGGTAACGAAAATTAGTATGAAGCCAGTAACAGTAAGGGTTTACAGCGTAATAGATAAGTTGCTTTATCTACAATCCATCTTATAAATAATACAGAGGAGAATATGCCATGAACATGTTACCGATTAATGGCGAATGGAAACGCCGGATAAAATGGGTAGAGCAGCAGAGAAAACAACAAATGTCAGTAAATAAATCAACTGGACAATCCAAATGGATAAAACAAACTATGGGCAGCGAAGCACAAATATTTCATGCAGGGAGCGGCAGAAAATGAACGCCAAAGAGTATTTGTCTCAGGTCTTCCGGCTAGATCGAAAAATCAACAATAAACTTCGGCATACGGTTTCACTTAGAGAAATGGCTACCAGGGGTACCGGAAGTATTCATGCGCAACGGGTCAGTGGCACAGACAAACACAGTGTCATGGAGAATGCAGTTACTAGACTCGTTGATCTGGAGCATGAGATTAATACTGACATTGATAAGCTGGTAGCTTTAAAGCTTGAGTTAGCTGTCTTTATTTCGCAGGTGGACAACCAAGTATGTAAAATGCTTCTTGAGCTTCGCTATCTAGAGGGAAGCACCTGGGAAGAAGTAGCTGAGCAGATAGGTTATGATCTTAGATCAGTTTACTGGCTACACGGAAAAACATTACAAGAATTAGAGCTTCGATTAAAAAAACAAGAACTAGCTTAAATGCAGTAATTTATGGGAGGGTAACAATGGGTTTAGATGATATCGGAGCCAGAAACCTAATTGCAGGGATTTTAAAAAAAGCGTGTGATGATTACACAAATAATACGGGGTGTCCGGAATGGTGTTCGTTTACAGATGCCTGCAAAGACAGAAAAAATGATTTTGAACATTGCGATGCTAAGAAATTCTTACACTCTGCATGGTGCGCAGCACTCTGTGATGGGCTAAACATCGATCATGACGAATATATTGCGGTATGCATAAAAAAGCATAGACTTAGTAAAAACACATACAAATATGTAGAGCAAGAAATCCGGCAATACAAGAACAATCAAAAAGAACTAAATTGCCTTAAACACGATGTGATATTAGAAGCACCTGAAAAACAAGAAGGAAGAAGCAGTGCAATTGGTAATCCAACTGCCAGTAAGGCGATTAAAATAAGTATGGACAAAAAAATCATCGCACTTGAAAAAATTCTAAAAGCAATTGAGAAAACATATCGCGAGTTAAACGATGATAAAAAGGTCATCATGGAAGAGTATTGGTTGGGTAAATATACAACTGCTCGGTTAGCGCATAGAGTCGGCGTAAATGAACGAACAATAAGGCGGTGGAAGGAATATATCGTCTATTCTGTAGCGGTAGAATTAAATTATTTATAAATGCCCGAAAATGTCCGTTATAAGGCATTTTTATGTGGTAGAATAATATCATAAGAGAATTATATTTATAACGATGAAGCCTTTAGAGCCACGAACTCTGAGGGCTTTTTTTATGCGCGAAAGGCGGTAAGATTCATGCCGATGAAGCCAAAGAAACCTTGCAAGCATCCGGGATGCCCGCTCTTAACGGCAGGTAACTATTGTGAGTTTCATATAAAACTGCATACAACTGACCGATCGAGTGCCAATGAGCGTGGCTATAGCAGCCGATGGCAAAAGGTGAGAAGTCAGTTCTTGAAAGCGAATCCCCTTTGCAAAGAGTGTCAAAGCCAAGGCAAGCTGACACCGGCAACGGTTGTGGATCATATCAAACCACACCGGGGAGATAAGGTTTTGTTTTGGGATGAAAGTAACTGGCAACCTCTTTGTAAAAAGTGTCATGACAAGAAAACCAGAAGCTTGGACCAATATCAAGAGTACAGTTACTAACAAATACACGAAATAATGCCTGCAAACCCAGGCGGTAGGGGTCATTCAATCTCTACGACCACCCCCCTAAAGACCGCCGCCCCCCTTCACGCGAAATTTCGCATAATAAATAGGAGGGGGTATGAGAAACCCTATATATTTTGAAACACGCAGACCTTGTAACAACAGGGTTCATGCGTGTTATTTATTTTGCGTAAAAGTATAATCGCAAAATGAGAAAGGGGATACCGAATGACGCCGGAGCAAAAGGAAGAAATCTATAAACGAAGGCTCCAAGGACTAGGCTACAAAGCCATTGCCCGGGAAATGCAAATGACTGTAGATGTCATAAAAGGCTATTGTAAACGTCACCATCTAAATGGGCCTCCAGAAGTGGTACAACTCAATTCTGACGTTATAAAAGAAAAGAATGGTTTGTGTTTGCATTGCAAAAATCCTGTCCGACAAAAGAATCGCGGGAGGACAAAGAAATTTTGTTCGGATACTTGCCGCTACACATGGTGGAATGAAAATGCAAACCATCGGCAAAAAGATAGGGCGACTTACAATTACACTTGTGATAACTGCGGTCGAAAATTTAGCGCATACGGCAATAAGGTCAGAAAATATTGCAGCCACAATTGTTACATCAAATCAAGGTTTTGGGGAGAAGAAGATGGAGTTTAAAAAACTGCCTATTGATAGTTTAGTACCGGCAAGCTATAACCCTAGGAAGAAGTTGAAGCCTGGGGATAAAGAGTTCGAGAAGATCAAAAGTAGCGTAGAGGAATTTGGTTATGTTGATCCCGTTATCGTGAATCAGGATTTAACGGTAATTGGTGGTCACCAGAGAATCTCGGTGCTTAAGACTCTTGGATATACTGAGATAGATTGCATCGTGATCAACATTGACAAAACAAAAGAAAAAGCATTAAACATTGCTCTTAATAAAATCAGCGGCGAGTGGAACCAAGAGCTACTGGCAGATCTTATAAAAGATTTACAGTCTTTGGATTATGACGTATCCTTCACTGGTTTTGAGCCGCCGGAGATTGATCAACTTTTTAGTGATGTTCATTCCAAGGAAATCAAAGAGGATGAATTTGACGTTGAGAAGGAATTGGCGGAACCAGCTCTAACAAAGTGTGGTGACGTTTGGCTGCTTGGTAGGCATCGCTTGGTATGTGGTGATAGTACTGACCCGGCAGTTTTTAGTTTGCTGATGGATGGGAAAAAAGCGAATTTAGTAGTTACCGATCCCCCATACAACGTTGCCTACGAAGCCAAAGCCGGGAAGATCCAAAACGATAATCTAAAAGACGATGAATTCTATACCTTCTTGCTCAAAGCATTTACCAATATGGCCGAAGTCATGGAACGAGATGCTTCGATTTATGTGTTCCATGCGGATACCGAAGGATTGAACTTTAGAAAAGCCTTCAAAGAGGCAGGTTTATATCTTTCCGGTGTTTGCATCTGGGCTAAACAGAGCTTGGTATTGGGGAGAAGTCCCTACCAGTGGAAACACGAGCCGATTCTTTATGGCTGGCGCAAAGATGGTAAGCATAACTGGTATGGGGATCGTAAGCAAAGCACGATCTGGAACTTTGATCGACCATCAAAAAACGATCTTCATCCAACCATGAAGCCAGTTGCGCTATGTGCGTACCCAATTACGAACAGTAGCATGAGTAATAGCATTGTACTTGACCCATTTGGTGGCAGCGGATCTACGCTAATGGCTTGTGAGCAAACCAATCGAATTTGTCACACTATCGAAATGGATGAGAAGTATGCCGATGTCATCGTAAAGCGATACATCGAGCAGGTTGGTTCGCCAGATAGTGTGTTTGTGTTGCGGGATGGAAGTAAAACGAGCTACTTAGATATGAGTTTAAGGTAATTTAAAGTAGGATTAAAGGTAATCCTGTATACTTGAGCTAAATGATACAATTATCAGATAATTAACTGGCTATATACCCCCGGTAGAGTTAATATACACACTAAGCCAAGAAGCACACTCGAAAGGGGTAAGCCAAAATGAAATCGCAAAAATTTGGAATTGAGATCGAAATGACAGGAATCACCAGAAAAGAAGCGGCAACCGTAATTGCAAAATACTTTAATAGCTTGGTAGATCACTGGGGTGGAGCTTATGACGAATACCGAACAAAGGATTATAAAGGGAGAACATGGAAACTCGTGAGCGACGGCAGCCTTACCAATATGAAAAAGGTACAAGGTAGATTAATCACAGCCGGTAGAGAGTACAGCGTTGAATTGGTCAGTCCCATTCTAACATACGAGGACATCGAACCATTGCAAGAAATTATCCGGCTTTTACGGAAGGCCGGGGCCATCAGTTCCAGTAAATATAACGCAGGGATTCACATTCACATCAATGCCAAACCCCATACGCCCAATAGCCTGAAAAACTTGGTAAATCTAATGGCCAGCAAAGAAGAACTTCTTTACAAAAGCTTACTGATAGATGTGGTCCGCCTGCGGTATTGCAAAAAGGTCAACGAAGAACTTCTGGCGAAGATAAACAAAAAGAAGCCCAAAACCCTACAGGCCTTAGCCGATCTTTGGTACGAGGGCTACGGTCAGGAAGTACGCAGCCGGCATTACCATAACAGCCGCTACCACGGGCTTAACCTGCATAGCACTTTTACCAAAGGCACCATTGAGTTTCGACTTTTCAATGGAACGTTGCATGCCGGCAAAATAAAAGCCTACATTCAATTTTGTTTAGCCTTAAGCTATCAGGCCTTGACGCAAAAATCAGCCAGCGCCAAAAGAACCACCACCGACAACGAAAAATACACCTTCCGCTGCTGGATGCTGCGGCTTGGACTTATCGGTGAAGAGTTTAAAACATGTCGGCTGCATTTTTTATCTAACCTGACTGGCGATGCCGCTTGGCGCAACGCCGCCTGAAACTGAAAATAATTGGCTAGCAAGGGTTTTACCCCTTGTTAGCCTCAGAATATTGTAGCTAAAAGTCGCGAAGGAGAAACCGATGGAAACAAAGATTTATGCTGCTTATGGCAGTAATATGAATCTCAAGCAAATGAAAAAGCGTTGTCCTAAAGCAAAGGTAATCGGAAAAGGTCAACTGCAAGGCTACAAACTTACCTTTCGGGGAAAACAAGCAGGAGTTGCCAATGTGGAGCGAAGTGGAAACGACACTGTACCTATCGTGCTCTGGAAAATCACTGGCGAATGCGAAAAAGAACTGGACCGCTACGAAGGATACCCGAGGCTTTATGAGAAAAAAGAAGTGGTCATTGATACGGCAGCCGGGCAGCAAACAGCTATGATTTATGTTATGGCTAAGCAATATGAGAGCATGCCGGCCCTGCCTAACGACTATTATTTTGAAACCATAAAGCGAGGATATATGGATAATAGAATTGACGTTGCCTTTTTGCTGGAAGCACTCGCAAGAGTCAAAGCGGAACAGCATGATGCTGAATAGATAAGAGGGCTAGTATCCATGTATACTGATAAAAATAGGCGAGTATTGAGTTGATAGTCTGTGCTTTCTATGGCAATATGTACACTAACAAAAGCACAGGAGGTCAGCGAAATGGAATTAAAAAAAGGTACCATACTTAGGGTTCTACGAGACCAGACCTACATCATAGTTGGAAAATGGCATGGGAACTTTGTACTTGCGCCTCAAAATCAAAATGAGGAGGAGGTTCTAATGTATACAAAAGCTGAAATTGAGGACGAAATCCAAACAGGATGGTTTCAAATAGAAAAATAAAGAAATGATACTGGGAAGCCAAAAGCGGCTTCCTTTTTTGTTGCCAAAAAAGAGGGGAGGTGATACCTATGGCACAAAAAGGGCGAAAGCCAAAGCCGACAGCTTTGAAAATTCTGGAAGGCAATCCAGGCAAACGACAACTTAATACCGGTGAACCTTCACCGACAAAAAAGGCACCAAAGTGCCCAACCTGGCTTGATGCCGAAGCAAAAAAAGAATGGCGTCGATTGACTAAACAGCTAGAAGATTTAGGACTTTTAACAACTGTTGATATGGCTGCCTTCGCTGGATATTGCCAGGCGTATGCCCGGTGGAAGGAAGCCGAAGAATTTATCAGTAAGCACGGTACTATTGTCAAAACTCCCTCAGGCTATTGGCAGCAGGTACCACAGGTATCCATCGCCCAGACCTATTTAAAAATCATGAATAAACTCTGTGAACAGTTTGGCCTAACCCCATCTGCTCGTAGTCGAATTATTTCAGATGTGGGTCGCCAAGATCCGACTGACCCAATGGAGCTGATTTTACTAAGCGGGGGTAAGAAGAGTGTTTGATGAAGCAAAAGCGCAGCACGCGGTTAGCTTTATCAATTGTTTAAAACATACCAAAGGCCAGTGGAGGGGCGTGCATTTTGAACTTTTACCCTGGCAAGACAAAATCATTCGAGATATATTCGGTAATGTAAAAGAAAATGGTTATCGTCAATATAACACGGCATATATCGAAATACCCAAAAAGAACGGTAAGAGTGAACTAGCAGCGGCGGTGGCGCTCCTTATGACTTGTGGTGACAATGAATGGGGCGCAGAAGTGTATGGTTGTGCTTCTGACCGGCAGCAAGCTTCGATCGTGTTTGACGTAGCTGTTGACATGGTGGATCAATGTCCGGCACTCAAAAAGCGGATTAAGCCCATTATGTCGGTAAAGCGCTTGGTTTATCAGCCGACGAATAGCTTCTACCAAGTACTCTCTGCCGAAGCTTATACAAAGCATGGTCTCAACGTTCATTCCGTAGTCTTTGATGAATTGCATGCACAGCCCAATAGAAATTTATACGACGTTATGACTAAGGGTTCTGGCGATGCCAGGACACAGCCACTATTTTTCCTCATTACCACAGCTGGTAATGACAGAAACTCCATTTGCTATGAAGTACATCAAAAAGCAACAGATGTCTTATCGGGCAGAAAAATCGACAAGACCTTTTATCCGGCCATTTACGGTATTGAAGAAAGCGATGATTGGTCCAAAGAAGAAAACTGGTATAAAGCCAATCCGTCACTTGGCTATACCATTGATATAGAGAAAGTCAGAGCCGCTTTTCAAAGCGCTAAAGAGAATCTAGCTGAGGAAAACCTGTTTCGCCAATTAAGGCTTAACCAATGGGTGAAACAATCCGTTCGCTGGATGCAGATGGATCGCTGGGATGAATGTGCTTTCCCTGTTGATCTTCATAGTTTATGTGGCAGAATATGCTATGGAGGCCTCGACTTAGCAAGCACAACAGATATTACGGCCTTTGTATTAGTGTTTCCACCCCGTGATAGTAGCGAGAAATATATTGTTCTGCCTTACTTTTGGATTCCGGAAGACAACCTGGCAACACGGGTTAGACGGGATCATGTGCCTTACGATATTTGGCAGCAACAGGGATATATTAAAACGACCGAAGGCAATGTCGTGCATTATGGTTTTATTGAAAACTTCATTGAGGATTTAAACACAAAATACAACATCAAAGAAATTGCCTTTGACCGGTGGGGTGCTGTGCAAATGGTGCAGAATCTAGAAGGCATGGGTTTTACCGTTATTCCTTTTGGGCAGGGATATAAAGATATGTCGCCAGCATCCAAGGAGCTCATGAAGCTAACCTTAGAGAAGAACATAGCACATGGGGGTAACCCAGTGCTCCGATGGATGATGGATAATATCTATGTGAAAACCGATCCAGCTGGAAATATAAAACCGGACAAAGAAAAAAGCACCGAGCGTATTGACGGTGCTGTGGCTCTCGTTATGGCGCTGGATCGCGCAATACGCAATGTAAATAAGGCCAGCGTGTATGATGAGCGGGGGATACTGGTGCTATAGAAAGGCTTATCCAGGTACGTTTTCGCGAAGATGAATGGGAATATGATGCCAAACAAATTGCGTATATTTCGTCACGATTCGTTACGAAATAAAATGTTGACAACGATAGGTAAAGGATGGTAATATAAACGTAACGAAGCGTTACGATAAAGAATGATTTAAAACAAGACCGCAATGACGTAACGTTTGATATGCCAATATGAGTCAAGACGAAAACGGAGGGAAGTCTAATGGAACTTTTTCAAATGAAAACCAGACCCTGTGGTATTGAACGTGTTCGACAATTCATTGAAGAAAAATTTGTTTGTATCGGTTGGCCGGGAATTGGGAATTTGGCAGGAGTGGGTAAGGATGAAATTCGCGATCGACTTGAAAAAAAATATGAAAGTTCAGGACACAAGCTTGGTAATATGCTTGGGCAGGTCAATACCTTTGTGAACACGATGAAGTCCGGTGATGTTATACTGATCAACGAGCGGGATTGGGTGAATATTGGCATTGTTGGAGACTATGAATACATTTCCAATTTTGATAATGAAGAAGATGGTATGTGTCATCAGCGCAGCGTAAGATGGATAAATCGTGTACCAATAAATCAGCTGGATAGCGGAGTACAACGCTTGCTAAGTAATCGCAATACGATCTGTCAATATCCAGATCCTATTGAAACTGCTGGTTTAGAGATATATTTTGGTAAGCAACCGATTATATGTAAGAATGATGATCCCAAGTTGGATGAGTTATTTCAGATCGCGCTCGGAGTATTGGAAGAAGAATTAAAGTCTGAAGATCCAGACCGCAGACTTAAAGCTGCTGCAGAATTATTACGCTTTAAGACTAGCACTTAATATAAACATAAAATTGCTAAAAATGATGGAGGTGCTTAAATGTTATATTCAGTTGATACTGGCAAATATGTCAAGGTGCTCCCACACAAGCGGGAATTTGATAAGTGGATGAAAAAGCTTTCGGAAGATAAGTACGATGCTATTATTGATGAGTTAAATGGTAGAATCGATGGTAGCGACATAAATACCTCAAGTTGGATGCCGGGTAATGATTGGACGGGAACAGTTTTTGAGCCGATTTTTGAAGCATGTGGAAAAAATATTGTGCAATCTGGATTGCTTTTTGGCCTGATACTATTTGATTTAATGATAAAAAGGGACGATGTTTGGGGGTTTGGAAAATACGAAAAGAATGGGATTCCGATCAAAGGTATAACGTATTTTTTGTTGCATAATCCTCCAGAGGATAAGTAGCAACAATATAAAGCATCTGTTAAATGACGGATGCTTTACTTTATATATATATATAAGTTTAATGGGGGAGGGTGTGATGTAAGGATGAAAGCAAATTATAAATACAAGGATTATGTTGATTTAAACAGTATTTCGATTAATCCTGTTCCAGAGAATAATATGTATAAGAAATATAGATTTTCTCTTTCTATGCAGTTTAAGTCTAAGCGTAACAAAAAGAGGGCATTAATAATTATGAAAAATCCAAGTGAGGCAGATAAAGAGAAGTCTGATCATACTATTAACAATGTTCTCAAATTCTGTGAAAAACATTATGGGCAAGTGTGTATTATGAATCTTTTTCCTAACTATTCAACTGATCCCAAAGGAGTAAAGTCGTTTATAAATTCTTCTGAATATAATTTATATATGGAGCAGAATTTAACGGTTTTGAACACAATGATCTTGCAGGCGGATGATATCATTATTGCTTGGGGTGGAAATAGTATAGGTAATAAAACTGAATATGATAAGGCTATCAAGTCTGTTTTAAGAATCATTAGAGAAATAGGACGAATTCCACTTGCGGTAAGAGAGCAGTCAAAAGAGGTAAAACGAGAATATCCTTGGCACGCTCAAGTATGGGCAGTTAATGAAAACTTAGAAACATACGAGTGGAAATAGCACCTTAATTGGTGCTTTTTTCATGCCCATTTTTAGGAGGAAGTCATTGAAAATACCACTCATATCGAAATTTTTTCAGACAAGAGCCAGTCCTCAAAATAGTTCATGGGGTAGCACATATAGCTTCTTCTTTGGGACTAGCACCAGCGGCAAAACAGTCAACGAACGAACAGCCATGCAAACAACCGCTGTATATGCCTGTGTCAGAATCCTAGCCGAAACCATAGCTTCACTGCCCTTGCACACCTACCGATACACAACCAGTGGCAAGGAAAAAGCAATTGACCATTCCTTATATTATCTCCTTCATAGCGAGCCAAACCCTGAGATGACCTCATTTGTGTTTCGAGAAACACTGATGGGTCATCTTTTATTATGGGGCAATGCCTACGCCCAAATCGTCCGCGACGGTAGGGGGAGGGTGGTAGCCATATACCCGCTTTTACCCAACAAAATGACTGTCAACCGAAACGACCAAGGCCAGCTCTACTATGATTACGATAAAGACGGTCAAAGTCATATTCTAAGAGGTTACGAAGTCCTCCACATTCCCGGCCTTGGCTTTGACGGTCTCGTTGGATATTCCCCAATTGCCATGGCCAAAAACGCCATCGGTATGGCTATAGCCACCGAAGAATATGGCGCAAAATTCTTCGCAAACGGAGCCAATCCCGGTGGCGTTCTAGAGCATCCCGGCGTAGTCAAAGATCCAGCCAGAGTAAGGGATAGTTGGAACGCCGTATACCAAGGCAGCACCAATGCGCACCGAGTAGCCGTACTGGAAGAAGGCATGAAGTTTCAAAGCATCGGCATTCCACCTGAGCAGGCACAGTTTTTAGAAACGCGCAAATTTCAAATCAACGAGATTGCCCGCATTTTTCGTATTCCACCGCATATGATTGGCGATCTGGATAAGTCCAGTTTCTCCAATATTGAGCAGCAGTCCTTGGAATTTGTCATGTATACTTTGGACCCTTGGGTAGTGCGCTGGGAACAGGCCATGCAAAGAGCTTTGTTTAGTGAAAGCGAAAAGCGACAGTACTTTGTTAAATACAATGTGGATGGTCTTCTCAGGGGCGACTACCAAAGCCGAATGAATGGGTACGCCGTAGGCCGACAAAACGGTTGGTTATCTAGTAACGACATCCGTGAGCTTGAAAACCTGAACCAAATACCAGCGGAATTAGGCGGCGACCTATATCTCATTAACGGTAACATGACTAAACTTGCCGATGCAGGTGCTTTCGCCAACAAAAACACAAATGGACTGGAGGAAACCAAATGAAAAAATTTTGGAACTGGGTGAAAAACGAAGGAAGCAGATCACTCTATTTTGACGGATATATCTCTCAGGATAGCTGGTTTGATGATGACATTACACCGAAAAAGTTCAAAGCCGAATTAACGGCAACTGCAGGTGATATCTCGGTTTGGCTTAACTCGCCCGGCGGTGATGTCTTTGCTGCTAGCCAGATATATACCATGCTCAAGGAATATGACGGTAAGGTTACCGTACAGATTGATGGTCTTGCGGCCAGTGCCGCTTCTGTTATTGCCATGGCTGGCGACGAAGTTTTGATGTCACCAGTAGCCATGATGATGATTCATAATCCGGCTACCATGATCTTTGGTGAAGCCGCCGACTTTCAAAGCGGCATCAAAATGTTAGGCGAAGTGAAAGAAGGCATTATCAATGCCTACGAGCAACGAACGGGCCTATCAAGAGCCAAAATTTCAAACATGATGGATGCAGAAACCTGGTTTAGTGCCCAAAAGGCAGTTGAACTAGGTTTTGCCGATAAAATCCTCTACGCGCCTGAACAGGCAGAAGCGGCAGAGGGTTTTATTTTTGACAAAATCACCGTCACCAATGCCCTGCGGCGTAAGCTTCCAAAGGAAAACCCAGAACCAGCGGCTCCAGCAATAGGAACACCACACCAAGAGCTAATCACAAGACTAAACTTGCTGAAATAGGGAGGAAAACATATGAATAAAATTTTAGAACTCCGCGAAAAACGCGCCAAGCTTTGGGATAGTACCAAGGCTTTTTTAGATTCCAGGCGAAATGAAAACGGTCTACTATCTGCCGAAGACACAGCTACCTATGAAAGCATGGAAGGCGACGTGGTTAACCTCGGCAAAGAGATCGACCGCTTGGAACGGCAAGCAGTTCTTGATCTAGAATTATCTAAAGCGACTAGTACTGCCATTGCGAATAAGCCCAACCAACACATAGCGCCTGAAAAAACAGGTAGGGCTGCTAATGAATATAAAGCTGCCTTCTGGAAAGCCATGAAAAATAAAAATAGCTTTGACGTGCAGAACGCTCTCCAAGTTGGCACTGACAGTGAAGGTGGTTACTTGGTTCCTGATGAATTTGAACGCACCCTCATAGCGTCATTAGAAGAAGAAAACCTTTTTCGCCAATTGGCTAAGGTCATTACCACGTCATCCGGTGATAAGAAGATCCCCGTGGTAGCCTCCAAGGGGACTGCTTCTTGGGCTGAAGAAGAAGGAGTAATTCCAGAAGCTGATGATGCTTTTGGCCAGGTGTCGATTGGAGCCTACAAACTGGCAACCATGATCAAAGTATCCGAAGAATTGATTAACGACAGTGTATTCAACCTTGAACAATACATCGCCAAGGAATTTGCCCGGCGCATTGGAGCCAAAGAGGAAGAAGCCTTCTTGGTGGGTGACGGCGTGGGGAAACCGACAGGCGTGTTTCATGCAACTGGCGGTGCTGGCGTCGGCATCACTACAGCAAGCGCTACCGCCATTACCTTTGACGAAATTCTAGATCTTTTTTTCTCTTTAAAATCGCCCTATCGCAAAAATGCAATCTTTCTCACCAACGATGCTACCATTAAAGCCATTCGTAAACTTAAAGATGGCAACGGGCAGTACATGTGGCAGCCATCAGTGACGGCGGGGCAACCGGACACTTTACTAAACCGTCCAATCAAAACGTCTGCCTATGCACCCACCTTGGCAGTCGGAACTAAACCCATTGCCTTTGGTGACTTTAGCTACTACTGGGTAGCCGATCGCCAGGGTAGGGCTTTTCAACGACTCAATGAGCTGTTTGCCGCGACTGGACAAGTTGGCTTTAAAGCCACGCAGCGTGTGGATGGCAAACTCATATTGAGTGAAGCCATCAAAGTACTCCAAATGAAAGCATCGTAGGGTGAACTAGCATGACAATTAAAAACTATGCAGAGCAAGGCGGAGACAAATGGGTGGTCTGTGGAACCCTAGAAATCAAAGCCGAAGGGGAATTGGTTCTTGATGGCGTCCCGATCGCCAGAGTCTTACAGCAAGACAATAGTGATGCCACAACAATTGCAGAGCTAAAATCGGATTTTAATGCGCTATTAACCAAACTACAAAACGCCGGACTTATGGACAAGCCTCATGGATAATTTGCTAATCACTGTAGCCGAGGCAAAAGAATATTTACGAATTGATGGCGAGGAGGAAGATACCCTTCTCGCCAGTTTAATTTCCGTGGCAACTGCCCATTGTGAGGACTATCTACAGACTGCCTTATCATACGAACTCCCGTTACCTGTCAAACAAGCCATCCTCATCCTAGTAGCCCATTTCTATGAGCAGCGCATAGGCGAAGCGATTCCCAAAGTAGTGTATACACTTCTTTCGCCCTATCGAGATCATCAATGGTAGGTGATGCATGAATCCGGGAGAACTTAACTGCCGTGTCACGCTACTTCGGGAAGCAAAAGTACCTGATGAACAAGGCGGATACGAAACCATTTATACAGTTCGTGCCAATGTCTGGGCCAAGCTTATGACAGTGACCACTAAAACAATAGACGAATATGAGCAAATAACGCCAGAGCTTTTGCACCGTATCATCATTCGCTATCGTAGCGATGTGGCTGTGACCGACCGCATCCAATACGGCAGTCGGATATTTGAGCAGATTGGACCGCCCATCAATGAAGAGGAGAAAAAAGCCTTTCTTCGATTAGAATGCCGGGAGGTGGTAGCCGATGCGACCAACGATTAGAGTTACGGGCATCGATAAGTGTCTGCGGTTTGGTGATTTAATTTCCGGCAATGTCAGCCAGGTTATCGAAAAAGAAGCAGAACTTGGTTCACGGGAAGTTCGCCAGCGAGAGCGGGTGCTAGCCCCTAAGAAAAGTGGACAACTACGAAAAAGTATCGTTACTCGCAAAGGCAAATATGGCATTTCCAGGATGGTGCGGGCGAAAGCCCCTCACGCGCCACTTCAAGAATACGGTACCAAGCGTGGCGTGAAAGCCAAACGATTCGCTGAGCAAGCACGGCGAGAGCTAGTGCCTGGCATAGAGAAGAAAATCTGCGCCGCGGTTAGGCGGGAAGTTAATTGATGAAACGGTCACCCGTAGCACCTCTTAATAAAGCACTATACGACAGGATGAAACAGACACTACCAGCAGCGGTTTACGATTACGTTCCTGCGGGTAAGAAACCGCCCTACGTTGTGCTTACCGATACCAACGCGCTGGCGTGGGGTACCAAAACAACCTCTGGTGCTGCAGTGATGGCGACCATTAAAATCATTAGCGAGTACCAAGGTGATAAAGAGGTAGCCGAACTGGCTGATGCGGCCATCACTGCTATTTTTACACCACCATTGGTGCTGAATAAAGATTGGCAACTGGTAACCACAAGCCTTGAGAATCATGCGGTGGAGCGTCTAGATACCAATCGCGAAGCAACGATACAACTAAAATTCATATTGATTGATACCAAGGAGTGATGAGATGCCCTTAATTCCAAGTGATGGCGTGGATTTTCTACTCAAAATAAACACGGGAACAGCAGAAAGCCCGGTATGGGTAACCATTGGCGGCCAGCGTGGAGCTACGCTCAGTATGACGGCAGCCATGATTGATGCCAGCAACAAAATGTCTGGGGCTTGGACAACGAGTGTTCCTGGTCTCCTAAGTTGGAGTATTGATGCCGATGCCGTCATGCTGACTGACACCGCTGGTTTAACGATTGAAGCGGGGCGGCAGCTGTTGCTGTCGGCTTTTTATAACCGCACATTAGTCCACATTCGATATGTTCGCAAAGACGGCAGCAAGTTTCAAGGCTACGCAGCCATTACGGATTTATCCGAAGAAGCGCCGCATGATGATGTGGCAACCTACAAAATTAAGCTCGATGGCAGCGGTGCACCTGAAGAAGTTAATGGAACAAAACAGGTAGAAACGGTAACCGTAGCCGGAACAGTAACAACCGCAGGCAATGCGACTCTTACCGTAACTGCCGCAGGAATGACTGGATCACCGAAAGCCATTAGTGTGGCTGTTTCTTTAAATGATTCAGCAGCTGTGGTGGCACAAAAAGTAAGAGAGACGCTAGCACTCGATAGTGCTGTGACGGCTCTCTTTGATGTTAGCGGTGTGGGAATAGCAGTAGCCTTGACGAGAAAAGTGGCAGCGGCTAATGACGCGACACTGAACATAGCGATTGCCAATGGCACGTGTGCGGGTCTTACCGCTGTACCAACTTCGACAGACACAACTCCGGGAGTAGCCTCGACATAACTTGAGCGTATGGCAAATAGCTGTGCGCTTTTTTCAGTATGCAATGAAGATAGGGAGGGTTTTTCATGACAGGACCAGTGTATCTTACAATCGGCGGCAAAGAGCGCAAGCTCCGCTATGACATTAACGCCGCAGCCGACATGGAAGAACTAATGGGTGGCAAGTCTCTGCTATATGTCCTAAGTAACCCGATGGCAGCTGGCTTTTCTGCTATCCGCATTTTACTCTGGGGTGGCTTAAAGCACGCAGAAAAGGGACTAACCTTACAGCGTGTTGGCCTTATGATGCAAGAATACATGGAATCAGGCGGTAGCGTGGAGAGTTTAGCAGCGAAAATTGGCGATGCTGTCCGCAAATCAAAAATCATGGGTGAAGAAACAGAAACATCAAAAGAGAGCCAAGAGTCTGGTGACTTGGGAAACGGATAATAGCCACAGTAGCGGAGTGGGTTATCTGCATGGAGCCAATAGCCTATGGCGCACTGGCACTTACACCCTGGGAATTCGGGCAACTAACCCCAGGAGAATTCCAGCAGATGATCGATGGGTATCTCTGGCGAACAGAGCAAAAACAGCGCGCAGCAGCACGACTTGTTGCCCCTATCATCAATACCTGCACCAATTACGAACTGAAACGACCGGTTACCGTGGACATGCTGTTAGGCATTGAACCAGCCAAGAGAAAAAGCACTGACAAGACACAGGAACAAGTAAAGGCAGAGATGGCCAAGCTGATCGCGAAAGTGGGGTGATACCATAGCCGGAAATGCTGCAATGACAATTATCATCGGGGGCGACAATTCCGACTTCCTGAAAAAATGGGAAAGTACAAAAAGGGCTATGCGTAAAGGCCTAGGCTCAGAAGCCCTGGAAATGTCGGAAAACATCGTCTCCGGGTTTGCTGCAGCCGCTGCCGCTATGGGTGCCTTAGGTCTTGCCAGTATTAAGATGGCTGGTGACATGCAGGCCAACAAAAGAGCCTTTGCTACCTTGATTGGAGATAGTGGGCAGGCAGAAAAATTCCTGAGCAATCTAGCGAAGTTTGCTGCTGAAACCCCATTTGAACTGCCCGGACTTGTCAATTCGTCGAAAAAGCTATTAGCGTTTGGTTTTGCTGCACAAGACATCATTCCCATGATGGCGGCCATTGGTGATGCTGCCGCTATGCTTGGCATAGGACAAGAAGGCATAGACCGTATGACACTCGCAATCGGACAGATGCAGGCCAAAGGCAAGGTTTCGGGAGAAGAGATGCTCCAATTGGCTGAGGCTGGGGTTCCCGCATGGAAGTTTCTTGCCGATGCGATTGGGACAGATATTCCAACAGCAATGAAAATGGCTGAACAAGGTGCCATTAACAGTACTACCGGCATTAACGCCGTACTGATGGGCATGCAGAACCGTTTTAAAGGCGGCATGGAAGGCTTATCGCAAGAAATCCCAGGGCTTTTTTCCACCATTAAGGACAACGTTTCTTCTGTAATGAGAGAAATGGGTGACAAAATCATTGCTGCGCTCGATCTCAAAACAAGAATGAAAGCCATGGCAGATTCGCTCGACCAGTTTGCATCCTATGTCAAAAATAACGGAATTCAAGCGGCACTGCGAGATTTGATACCAAAGGAATTGTCGTTAGCCATCTTCATTGTAGCCGGAGCGCTCATAGGAGCTGCTATTCCGGCTATTATTGCTTTTGGCACCGCTTTATGGACAGCCTTGGTTCCATTAGCCCCATTCATTGCTTACGGAGCCGCTTTAGGAGCAGTGGCCTGGGTTATCTGGCAGGCTTGGGAGCCACTAGGTGGATTGTTTGCCAACACCTGGACAGCGGCCGTGGCATACACACAGCAAAAGTGGGCTGAATTAAAATCGTTGGTCTTTAGCGGTGTGGAGAGTGTTCTCTCTGCTGTCACACCGTTACTCAGGCTCTTTGGGGGCGGACTGCAAGAAGCGGCAGCAGGTTGGCTGAGTGATATTTCGCAGGGGGCAGCCGGTGCCAGCGGCGAGGCCGCTGAGGCTGCGCTGCGTGTGCAGGCAGCAACAGAAGGAATAAACACCGCCTTTGAGGGTGTGAAAGAAAAACTAGTTGGTGGCGCGCAAGAGATAAAAGACAGTGCTTCTAAATTAAACACAACCTTTACCGGCTTAACAGGAAGCAATTCTATTGGAACAAGTGGTGTGCCAGCCAGTGTAGGGGGAGGCGCTGGTGCTGCTAGCAGTGAATGGGACAAGGTTACCAAGAAAGCAGAGCAAACCAGCAAAGCCATTGAAGACCAATGGGTGCAGACTACAAAAACAGAGCTGGAACAATTAGAACTCTGGCGTTCACAGCAACTGGAGGCTTTGAAAGAAACGATGGCCGCCAACGAAAACTACCAGCGTGATTCGGAACGGTTGGAGGCCACCTATTCTGTTCGACGTCGCAAGATCATGGCCGACGAACAAAAGAAACGAAACAGCATTTGGGATCAGGCCGCAGATACAGTTCGAGCATTGCAAACAAAGCTTGGAGCTATTGGCTTAACCGGTGTTGATAAGCAGAAGTTTGATATTGAAAAAGAAATGACCTCGCAGCTTGACGCCATTCAGCGAAAATATCGTGATTGGGAGATGGAGTATTCGACCTCGACCAAAGAGCAGCAAGCCATGTTTCGTGAGGCGTGGACAGCGAATGGGGTGCAATTTGAAATTACTGAGGCTGGTATGGTTACGTTTAGTAAGCAAGTAGCGGTAGAGCAGGTGGCCATTGAGCAAGAGAAAAATCAGAAGCTAAAAGATCTGCATTACGAGCGAGTGAAATTCCAGGAAGACCTGGATCAAGCCCGTGCTGAAGGCGATATTGCAAGATATCAAGAGCTATTAACTAGTGAGCAGGCATTATTATCTCAACAACTTGCCGGGAAACAAGAATATATTGATAGCTATTATAAGCTATGGCAAGATGCGCATCGCAGCTCCATGAGCTACATGGCTCAATATACCAATGGCATGTATGACGGACTTAAAGGTGTCTTTTCCGATGTGATCACCGGCACGAAATCCATTGGCGAAGCGTGGAGTGAGTTAGGAACTAAGATCATTAAAATCATTGCTGATATTGCAGCCGAATGGCTGGCTAGCCGTATTGTATTGTCGGTTTTCGGAGGTTCTTTTGGTAAGCTTGGTGCTGGTGGCTCAGCCAATTCGCCCACTAGCTATACCAAACCGAAAGTGAATGTGCCTAAATTTGCGCTTGGTGGCAATTACAATGGCGGTCTTGCACTGGTGGGAGAAAGAGGTCCAGAATTGATTGATTTCAATCGTGGTGGCCGGGTTTACAATGCAGGAGATACCCAGCGCATGATGAATAGTGGCCCATCGCCGACCATCATCATGAACATAAACACACCTGACGCCCATTCCTTCCGGCAATCGCAAGGACAGATATTAGCAGGTATGAATATGGCTTTAGCCCAAGGAAGACGGAATCTATGAGCAGCTTTCACGAAGTACAGTTTCCTCCCGACATCTCCTATGGCTCAACAGGCGGCCCCGGTTTTTCCACCGGGGTCGTTACTACGTCTAGCGGCGGTGAGCAGCGAAACCAGAACTGGGCACAGTCACGTTGTAAATATAACGTTACACATGGCGTGAAAAGTCAAAATCAGCTCGATAAACTTATCGCTTTTTTTCGCGCGAGAAAAGGTAAGGTTTATGGATTTCGGTTTAAGGATTGGTCAGATTTTAAAGCGATGGGGCAGACTTGTGGGGCTTTGGAAGGTACAAACTTGGTTTATCAGCTGCAAAAAACTTATGTAGATAGTGCAGGGTTTACCGATATTCGGTTAATCAAGAAGCCGGTTAGTGGCACCGTCAACATATTTATTAGCGGCGTATTGCAGACAAGTGGTTACACGATGGATTACGTCACTGGCAAAATTACCTTTGACGCTATTCCAATAGGTATTGTAACGGCAGATTTTGAATTTGATGTCCCCTGCCGCTTTGATACTGACGAGATGCCAATCAATTTGGAAAACTGGAGCAGTTACTCGTGGTCCGGAATTACGGTTATTGAGATAAAAACTTAGGAGGCAATTGATGTCATTTACGTTTTACACAGTGGGCCTATTAGAAGAGTTTTCACTAAATAACGGGTTTGTGCAGGCTATTAATAGTGCCTACGCAAGAACACCACCCTATTACGTTATTACTCAGGGACTAACTACAGGTACCCTCAGATATGATTTTTCCGAGCAAACCGCAGAAGTGTGGTTGTCCCAGTGCTTATATATTGCTTCGCCTTCAACCACAACAAATAACGCCATACCCTTAGCACTGAGAAAGTCGGATGGAACAACAACGCTTGCCTACTTAAGTATTGACCAGCAAACACTCCTAGCAACTGCATACGTAAATGGAGTAGCCAGAGGAACCTTTGCCATGACAACGCTGACGTCGACGCAAATCGAGATGCGTTTAAAGAAGGATTCCGTGGCAGGTGTATTTCAGGTCTGGAAAAATGGTGAGTTGGTCGTTGATTTTACGGGTGACACGGGAACCGCGACTGATTTAATTGGCAGTGCCTTTTGGTATAGCGGGTCAAGTGGTAGTGTTCTTCCTTTTTCCTTATCCGATATTGTTATCACAAATAATGGGCGCATCGGCAATAAGCGACCTGTTATTGTCTCCTTAACGGGTGCGGGAGACGCTAGTCCCCCGGCGTACTATGATGTGTTAGGAAATCAGGTAACGACCACTAACGGGAATAAAACGGCTGGACGAACGTACATTTTAGTCAATGTTTTTCCCCATGCTGGAACCATTAAGAGCATCGCTGCGAATTTTAATACAACAGGAACAATCTATCTTGGAATCTGTACGCGTAACCAATTGACATCCACTAAACATACGAAGCGTTTAGTATCTAATCAGATTACTATATCGGCAACAGGAATTAAAAATTTTGTTGCGGGTGTTGATTTCCCTGATAATTGGACAGTCTCGCCAGGCGAGTGTTTGGCCATTTATACAGAGACGGCGCAACTCAAATATGGTAGAAATATCGGTGGCGTTGATAATAACGGGTTTAACAGTGATGCGACATACTACTTTGCCGGTAATGGACTGGCCGATACTACCGAACGAACCTATATAGCAGATACAGTAACCAATTTTGATTGTATCTATGCTCAGTATCAAGTAGCTGATCCAAGTCGAGCTTATAGCGAATCGGCAGCCGTTGACAGACTGGCTCGAAAAGACTTTATGGAAACAGTACGTTATGCTGAGTTTGCAAATGAAAATGATGAAATGCTCTGTGCAATAGGCGATCTGCCGATTGTATGTACAGGTGTGAAGTCAGTCAAAGTAATGGCAAGAGCGGTGTCTGGTACGTCACTACCAAACGCTGATTGGCGACTGAAAATCGGCAGTGATGATTTAGCAAAACAAGCAGCTATTCCTACAAGCATCACATTAAAATCTGCTCAGTTTGACGGAACTTGGACACCTTCACAGTTTAACGCTGCACAAATCGGGTTTAGAGTCAAACCGTAGATGGGAGGAGAGCTATGGCAAACGTAAAACTTCCTCAGGTTTATGCGGAGTCTTTACAAGACTCAAATGCAATGCTTTCTAATATGTATGTGCAGGTACTGTTAACAGAAGAAGCACTTAATCCGACAGTTCTATCCGAGCTTTATGCACAAATTTTGGTTTTACAGAATGTGCATTTGGCGGATATCTATGCCCAGGTACTCGTTGATCCGCATCCTGTTCCATGGATGGCCGAAGAAGTAGTTAACGCGGCATATTGCTGGCGTGTTGACCGTACTGACGGCGTTACGTTCGGGTTTACCAGCCATGACCAGGATTTAACCTTTGATGGTGTGATCTATGAAGCGGCAACCGGATTCACGCCGACAGCCGTGGATACCAGTGACAGCCTTGCGGTAGATAACCTGGATGTGGATGGCGTTTTAAGTTCTGATCGGATTAATGAGGATGAGTTAGCGGGTGGAGTCTATGACTTTGCTTGCGTCACAATCTATCTTGTTAACTGGAAAAACACCGACAACCCGAAGCTTATTCTAAGGCGTGGTAACATTGGTCGTATCAGTTATAGTGAGGCAGGTTTCACTGCTGAGATAAGGGGATTGACCGAAGCCTACCAGCAGAAAGCGGGTGCGGTCTATCAAAAGACCTGCCGGGCAACCTTAGGTGATGCCAAATGTGGCGTAAACTTAGCAAGTTATACAACTACGGGTAAAGTAACTGAAGTCTGCAATGATACACAATTTGCAACCGACGTAGTAGCTGATGCCGGAAGCTATGACTACGGTGTTATCACCTGGACAAGCGGTGACAACCGCTACACTACTTCTGAAACTAAAGTATTTAGGGCAGACGGCATAATTGAGGTCTGTATACCCACAATTTGGCAACAACAAGTAGGAGATACCTTCACCATCGTAGCCGGATGTGATCGCAATTACTCAACCTGTATTAACCGATTTAATAACCGATTAAACTTTCGCGGAGAGCCAATGGTACCGGGAAATGATTATCTTGCCAGTTATCCAGTGAAGGGAAGTGCAAACGTAATTGCGGCAGGTGATAATGCGAGTAGAGGGTAAGGAGGAGTAGTCTGATTGGAGAGAAAATTGTAGCCGAGGCGCGGGAATGGATCGGAACCAAGTGGCAGCATCAAGCGTCACTTAAGCGTGTTGCCACTGACTGTGTTGGGCTAGTACGCGGCGTATACATGACGGTTACGGGAAGATCGGTAGAAAGTGACACTGATTATCACCGGCTACCAGTTCCAGGTCGGGAAAACCGACTGCAAGAGGAACTAAGTAAATATGCAGCTATGGTAGAAATAGCAAATAGGCAGCCCGGCGACGTGCTGCTTTTTAGTTTTGCTAATGGAACATCAAACCACGTAGGCATTTATGCTGGCGATGGCCGATTCATCCACGCTTGGGCTGATGTACAAAAGGTAGTGGAAATGCCACTGAGTCCAGTATGGCAGCGAGCATTGCAGACTGTCTTTCGCATTCCAGAGGCCGACTGATGGCCACGATTTTACTTGCCAATGCAATTGCCGCCGCCAATCCGTTCTGGAGTGCTGTTATTTCGATGGCTGCAGGTTTTGTAGACCAGCGGCTGTTTGGTCCTAAAGCGCCAAATGCCGCAGGACCACGAATGTCAGACTTGTCACTTCAGTGTTCCACCTACGGGGTCGCGATTAACAAGGTCTACGGAACTACCCGGATTGCCGGGAATGTCATCTGGGGCACCAATTTCGTCGAGCACAAAAAGGAAGAGTCCTCCGGTGGCAAGGGTGGTGGAGGTAGTAAGACAACGACGTATTCTTACACAGTGTCATTTGCCATCGGCTTATGTGAGGGGGAGATTACGGGTTTTAACCGTGTGTGGGGCGATGGCAAGGAGGTTACCGATAAATTCACAGGAGACAATGCGACTATAGACTACACGCTGTATCTTGGCACCGAAACCCAAGAGCCTGATCCGTTTATCGAAGGTATTGAAACAAGCTTCCCTGTTCCGGCTTACCGTGGCCTGGCATATATCGTGATTCAGCATATGGATGTAACCGACTTTGGCAATAGAATCCCCAACTTTACCTTTGAGATTGTGAGGAAGGTGAATTATCTTGACGGCATCGTCAAAGAAGTATCGGCAGGTGCAGGCTTAAATACCCAATTAGGAGCTGCCGATATGGAAGCGTCCGACTTGGCTGGAATACCGATTGATGGGTTTTGTGTGTCCTCAGAAAAAAGCTATCGTGATCGGATCGAACAACTCATGATGGTCTATAACTTCGGGGCAGCAGAAACAAACGGTAAGCTTATTTTTAACCGCAAAGAGAGCTATAGCCGCTTTCCCGTTCCGGCTGATTTTCTGGGGGCCAAGGAAGGTAACAGCGGAGAAGAGAGCATCTATAGAATCGAGCGCAAGCATGATCGGGAACTGCCTAAGCTAGTAAATGTGTCCTATCTATCGCTTGACAAAGACTATCAAACTGGTTTGCAGGCAGCCATAAGACCTAATTCAATAAGCGAGAACACCGAAAAGATTGATCTTGATTTCGTGATTACAGATGCTAGGGCAAAGGAACTAGCTGAGCAAAAACTCTATGAGGCATGGATTCGACGCTCAACCGTTGCGGCATCCTTAGGACCATGGTGGGCCTTTCTGGCTCCTGGAGATATTTTGGACATGGATTTATCCGGGCGACGGCGATTGGTGCAACTGACCAAGACTACACTCGGGGTTCCCGGGGTGATAAAAGTCGAAGGTACCGATGTAGGAGGCAATACCTTTAGACGTACCATGCGCACAGTAGACTCTGAGATATCACCGTCAGTACCAATGCCGCCGTCGGCAATAACTGTTGAGATTTTGGATATTCCACGGTTACCAATAGACAACACGAGCGATTCTGTCCTGTACGTAGCTGCAACGGGTAATCCATTCTACGGGGCCAACGTGTACGAGACCAAGGACGCGGGGGCGTCATGGAACCTGAAAACACAGGTTACTGGACGGTCAACGATGGGTACTACCACTACGTTATTAGCTGCCGGGCCAACAGAAGTATGGGACGAGGGAAATACAGTGACTGTTGTGTTAGCGAGTGGTTCACTGGAATCCAGACCGGAAGCTGACGTATTGAATGGCTACAATGCTGCGGTCATTGGTAACGAGATTGTCCAATTTAGGTTAGCAATTTTGTTGGCAGCGAACACCTACATGTTATCAGGACTTTTACGCGGACGTTTGGGTACAGAGGATCAAGTGGATAAGCACAGTATAGGGGAGAGGTTCGTGCTGTTAAAATCAGCGACGATCGCCGCCCTGCCAGCTTCAATGAGCGAGTGGTATTCGCCGCGGATCTACAAAATTGGACCAGCTATTAAACCAGTGACAGATGCTACCTATACGGAGATGTGTTTTAGTAATTCAGGTAGGCTGTATCAGCCGTGGTCAGTTTGTAACGTGTCTGGCAGCAGAGATGCAGAAAGTAACTTAACCATCACTTGGATAAGGCGTGACCGAAATGGTGGGGCTTGGCTCGATAATGCTGATATACCAATGAGTGAAAATATCGAGCGCTATGAAATTGATATCATGTATGGCCCAATGGTTAAGCGGACATTGACTTCGGCAACACAGACGGTAACATATTTGGCTGCAGAGCAGGTAACAGATTTCGGAGCCAATCAGTCGTCAATTACGGTTAGAATCTATCAATTGAGTAGCATCAGAGGACGCGGAATTGGTAAGGAGGTGACAGTATGAGCAGTACGATCAGATTAGCGCTACCAAACTTGGTTTCAGGACAGGCACAAAAAGAGATCACCCATAACATGGCATTGCAACGGTTAGATGCATTGGTGCAAATGGTAGTAGAGAGCACGGCTCTAAGCAGTCCGCCTACAGGGGTTGAAGGAAATCTGTATGTTGTTGGAGCTGGAGCAACGGGAGTTTGGTCAGGCAAGGGTAACTATATCGCCTATTATGTTGCAGGTGCCTGGATATTTTATGAACCATTTTCAGGGATGCGGTGTTGGGACAAGGCAACCTCTACGGCGATGGTGTTTTCAGGGACTGCCTGGGTGCAAGAAGACACTGCGCAGACAAAGGTTGGATTTTTTGGAACAACTCCGGTCACGAAGACAACGGTTGTTTTGGGGAATACAGACAATAAAATTGGCAGCCTTTCCATTGGTGCGGTGTATTCTCAGGTAGAAGTGCAGGTGCTACGAGACAAATGTGAAGAATTAGCGGATGATGTGCGGGCGCTAAAAGCAGCGATAAGTTCTTATGGGTTACTTTAATTGGAGGAATAAATGATCGAATATACACAGACCGAGCTGCGTATTATGGCTGTCTTTTCCGCCGTGGGCGCAGTATTTTCATTTCTCATTGGTGGCGTCGATAAACTGGTTACCGCTCTGTTACTCTTTATTTTATTTGACTATGTAACCGGGCTAATTGCGGCATGGAATATGGGAACGCTGCAAAGCAGAAAAGGCTTTGAGGGTATCAAACGTAAGCTTGCTATGCTGCTTATTGTCATTATAGCCAACTGGGCAGATGTTGCTTTGTTTGGCACAGGGACTTGCAGGTCAATGGTGATCTTTGCTTACCTCGGAAATGAGGGCTTAAGTATTATTGAAAATTTAGATCGTATGGGTTACGGAAAACTCATTCCCGCTTTTATGCGGGATAAGCTGATGCAATTACGCGAAGAAAAGCGCTCGTTAAAAGAGGATTAGCTGAAAGGTAGGTATGAAAATGAGAATAGCAATTGACCCTGGGCATGCAGGCCGGAATATTGACCCCGGTGCAGTAAATCAAAGCTTGAGATTGCAGGAGGCAGATGTTGTTCTTGTTGTTTCGCGTCTTGTTGAAAAATATCTAAGTGCAGTCGGCTATGAGGTTAAACTTACGAGAACCGACTTGGAACAAGCTGAAACGGATGACTTAAGTTATCGGACAGCGTTAGCTAATGAGTGGGAGGCGGATGTATTTGTCTCGCTTCATTGCAATAGTGCGGCTAATGCTGGTGCGAAAGGGTATGAGATTTGGACTTCGCCGGGTGATACTCAAGGAGATAAATTGGCCACCTGTCTGTACCAGCAAATTGCAACTGAGCTCTCAGACAGAACAGGTAGAACCGATTACTCCGATGGTGACCCCGATAAAGAATCGCGTTTTTATGTTTTGGTCCATACGGATGCTCCTGCTTGTCTCATAGAGATGGCGTTTATTTCAAATGATGAGGAGGCTACATTACTAGCAACTCCAGTATGGCAAGACCGATATGCAAAGGCGATTGCACGAGGTATTACAGACTATGTTACTGAAATAGGAGCAAGAAGATAATGGTTCAATGGCTTGTGCGTCAAAGGAAATGGTTGGTATTTTTATTAGTTTCCTTCATTATATATAGCGTTTTACTTGCATTGTTGTGGCAGCGCGCAAAACAAGCAGAAGAAGGTTATCAGCAGGCAGTAGTTATGAAGCGAGAACAATTCGAGCAAACAGATTATCTAGAGAAAGAACTTCATATCGCAAAGATGAATGCCAATGAATTGCAGGCGGCTTACGAAAAAGAAAAGCGTAGGCCGCCTGCTGCAAGTTTTATGGTGCAAGCTCCAACGCTAGAAGTAGCTGCCGAACAGGTTGCAGCGCGGATTAATAGGGAAGATAAAAGTTTACCGTCTCCTGCCCTGGAGAAAACAGATCGTACTGTGGTTGTTAAGGATGATAAGGACTATATGGTGGAGGTTTTAAAGATTAACCTGGATAAGTCCTGGGAGATTTCGGCAGGGGTAGGCAATCATGAGGGCAATATGTATATTCCGGTTGGAGTTCAGCGTAACTATGCAGCGAATAAAGCAGTTGCAGTCGAGGTCCATTTGGGACCAGAGGATTTGGCTAAGGGAAAAATAAAGACCTCCGGCTGGGAGGTCAAACATGTTTGGCGATTTTAATAGCTCTATTACCTTGACTTTATGGGGCTGCAGAGTGATAGATAGTAATGGGATTTGATAGAAAGGAGCAGCTTTTATGAGGGTTAGAATCATTGAGCCAGTAAAGGCAGTCGAGTTAAAACGCAAACGAGTCTGTGCATACGCCAGGGTTTCCACAGAAAGTGAAGCCCAAGGCGAATCGCTGGAAAACCAAACCACCTACTACCAGTCGTTTATTGAAGCTAATCCTGAGTATGAATATGTTGGTATTTTTGCCGACCAAGGAATAACTGGTACCAAGGATGAACGGCCAGAGTTTCAGAGGATGTTGGCTTTGGCTAAAGAAAAGAAAATAGATTTAATCTTAACTAAATCCATTTCACGCTTTGCGCGAAATACTATGATTGTATTAGAGGCAGTACGGGAATTAAAATGTTTAGGCGTTGAAGTCAGATTTGAAAAAGAGAATATATCAAGTTTTGATGGGGACGGTGAGCTAATGCTTACCGTCCTTTCCTCATTTGCACAAGAAGAAAGCTATAATGCTAGCGAAAACTTGAAATGGCGATATAAACGAAGGTTTGAGAACGGGGAATTGGCCATTAATACAACTAGGTTCTTAGGCTACGATAAAGATGAATATGGGGATTTGGTGATTAACCGCAGCCAAGCGGAAATAGTAGAACGGATTTTTAGCGAATACGTTGGCGGTAAAGGTACATTTGTAATTGCCAAAGAACTTAATAAAGAAGGAGTTTTAACCGTTGCTGGCGGCCAGTGGCATTCGACTACGGTACTTAATATCCTGAAAAATGAGAAATTCAAAGGTGATGCTAAACTTCAAAAAACATACCGAAAAGATCACCTTAGCAAAAAGAAGTGTATCAATCGCGGTGAGGTTGATAGTTTCTATATTGAAGATAATCATTCGCCGATTGTAACTAAGGAAGTGTGGGAAGAAGCGCAACGTCTAATACGAAGCCGAGCTGAGTCCAAAGGTAACAACGAGAATACGAAGGAAAAATATCAAAACCGCTATCCCTTAACTGGTATGCTATTTTGCAGCAAATGCGGAGCTCCGTTGCGGCGGCGAGTCTGGAATAGTAAATACGAATGCAAAAAAATTATGTGGCAATGCAAGACATATATCGAAGAAGGGAAAAAAGCTTGCTCTGGTACAGTCATTGAAGACAATACCGTAAGCAAGCTTACTATAAAACAAAAGACAGTGGTTGAGGAGGTCTTTAAAAATGGCCAGAAATATTACCGTTATACCGGCAAGAGCGAACAGGACAAGTCTTGCAGAAAACTTAGTGACAGTAAAGAAAAGAGTGGCAGCATATTGCCGGGTATCGACCGATCTGGCAGAACAGTTATCAAGCTACGAAGCTCAGGTTAATTATTACAGTACCTATATAAATGGTCACTCGGATTATGAATGTGTAGGTATTTATGCCGACCAAGGAATTAGCGGTACGAATACCAAAAAACGTGAGCAGTTCAATAAGATGATTGAGGATTGTAAGGCTGGCAAGATTGATATGATTATAACGAAATCAATATCTCGATTTGCTCGCAATACTCTGGATACATTGACTTTTGTCCGAATGCTAAAGGATTTAGGCGTTGAAGTATATTTCGAAAGAGAAAATATCAGAACGTTAGATAGCAAAGGAGAAGTGCTTTTAAGTATTTTAAGCTCGCTTGCGCAAGACGAATCCAGGTCGATCTCGGAAAACTCGACCTGGGGTATACGTAGGCGTTTTGAGCAAGGTAAGCTTCAAATAAACCATGTGAAGTTTTTGGGTTATGACAAAGATGAAACTGGAAATCTTATCATTAATGAAAAACAGGCTAAAATAGTGAGACGAATTTATCAGGAATTTCTCAAGGGTAAAGGCCCTAATCGGATTGCCAAAGACCTTGAAATTGATGGTATTCCCAACTGGAATGGTAAGGCAAAGTGGTATGAAGGCAGCATTAGAAAAATGCTTAATAATGAGAAGTATAAAGGAGATGCCTTACTGCAAAAGACCTATACGTTGGATTTTTTGAGCAAGAAGCGAGCGGATAATACGGGGCAAGTTCCACAGTATTATGTGGAGGATAGCCATCCAGCCATTATCGATAAAGATATTTGGGACACAGTGCAGTTAGAGATGGAGCGCAGAAGGGCATATGCATTAAAACATGGCATTCAAAAGCTAGAACACGCGACAACTACTAATCCTTTTGCTGGCAGAGTAATATGTGGCTGTTGTGGCAAAATTTATGGGCGGAAAGTATGGAATTCTACAGACGAAAGGCTTAGAAGAATTATCTGGCGGTGCAATGGGAAGTACCCGGCGAAAGGGGAAAAGGGCTGCGAAAGTAGGCATATTGACGATAGGGTTTTGTATGAAGTTTTTATAAACATCTTTAATACGTTAGTTGAAAATAAAAATTACTTTATGAAAAAGTGGAAAGAGCGGCTAATGGGCGATAACCAGCTACATCGCTATAAAGCTAATCAGTTTATTAATTTGATTGAACACGCTGATCCAATTGAAGAGTTCGAAATCGATATTTATTTTGCCCTGGTTGAGAAATTGACAGTGCATCAAGGCAATCTAATCAGAGTAGCTTTGCTTGATGGAACAGAAGTTGACTGTGAAATAGAATAAAATATGACAGAGATGTGCTGGTTACGGTTGATGTATACAACTGTGACCAGCCTTTTCTATTTATATCCTAATAAAATATGTAATTATTTTCCATACTAAGATTAATAATTGCGTCAGGAGGAAGAACGATGGAATACTTATTGCGGGATACCGACATTCTTGATGAACAGCTTGGTACTCAGTTTAACCGTGAGGTACTCGCCAAACCGGATTGCTTTGAAATGGGAAAGACCTACAGATTAGAAGTGAGTTTTAATGTGAATTTGTTGCAAGACAAAAGATTTGAAATGTTTAATGTTCCAACACCCAGCAAAACCAATAAAGGTAAACCAGAAGATATAATATATGACGTCTTAGGGTACCAGTTGCATGTTTTGGAACAAAGACTTGCTGGTAGCGGTGTAGAGGTGCATTCTGCGACTATTAAAGGAGAAAAGTTGGAAGAAGAGCGCATCGTGAAAATAGAAATAATTGAAGAAGACCTTGTCCCCAATACTAACAGCAAAGGCAAGAAAAAGAAGCAGAATACGCGATTAAAAGTATTTAATATCATGCCGAATCGACCTTATATAAGTGATATTGCCTCAGAAATGGCGGGAAAGGCACTAGGAAAAATATATTGGGATATCATGAGTATTGTTAAAGACAAGAAGCGGATGTCTGCCGTCTTGGGAATTGAAGAAACAGAAGATCATGAAATCCTGACTAAGGCTTTCTTAGAGCAATACCGGGGATTGTGGCTAGCAACAGGGGAGAGGGGAACAGAGTTGGTTGACCGACTGGAAGCTAGGATATTAAACGTAATGTTTCCTAAGTAAAGTTGCATTATATACCTGTGGTATCAATGGCTTAATACACAAAAGGAGAGTAGGGACATGCTTACTGTTGAACAGTACATTACCCAGATGAAGAAGAAAGAGAAACTAGATGAGTTTGACTTTAAGAATCATGCCGAAAATATGGCCACCGTGATGAAGTGCGTAGTGGACTACTTTAATACGTATCTGAACCCCGAGGAGTATGATTACGAAACGGTAAAACTTGAACAAACGTTAGCTAAAATCGAACGGGAAATCGCCGACACATTGCCACATAGCAAAACCTTTATTGTTGAGTACTATAAAAAATACAAGACCCGAATCGATCGAACCTTGAAATCTCATTTAAAAAGTTATGAATATCTGGATCTGTTTTTTGGCCAAGATGATTTTGTATGCGCAATCAGCGAGTTTTGTGATGATCGAAAAAAGCATGATACAGAGGTGTCTCAACATAAAGAAGAACTTATTGTTTTGGCGCAAGAACTGAAAGAACGCGAAACGGAGAAACCTTCCCGTACCGGATATAAGTATTTGGACGAATCCCTGCTCTCATGGGTAAATACTACTTATGCGGAATATAAGGTCAATTTATTTGACTTTGCAAGCGAGATTGCTAGTGAGTATTTTGAAAAATATATCGAGTATAAACGTGATAGGAGTTCGGAGCAAGGTTATTACATTAACCGATATAACCACCGCTACAATAGCAATCCTTTTGGTATAGACGAGATCTACAAAGATAATAGCCATAGACCGTTCATTCAGGGACACAAAGGTGAACTGGAAATGTTAATTATGTACAAATGGATATTTAGGTGGGTAGAAGATCCCGAGTATTGGCCGGAGTATGTCAATCTATGTGTTGCCACGGGGCGAGTCAGTATTGTCCGTAACATGAACATGTTGCTTCCTATAATCAATAAAGGAATTGCCTATCCGGCAGACATCACCAGCGCTATGGTATTTGCGGTGACGACCACGGGTACATTGAAAGCAGATCCCGGCGGTCCATATATTCTGAAGCTTTTCTATGAAAAAGACAATGATATTGTTTGGAAAGATGATGAACAGCTGAGCATTACTATCCGCAATTTGCAAGGGACGTTCGGCCTGTATGGAGTGCCGTATGCGTTAGAACTGCTCTCACCTTTACGAACATCTACATATAATGAAAAAGAGTTTTTTACCCGGTATAGTCTGCTTGAAAAGAAGCTGAAAAAGTATGCTAATATGATAATTACTTTGGTAAATGGGCCGCAAAGGCATAAGTCAAAACAGAGCTATCTGATGCAAACGACTGAAGATGTTGTTAAGATTCGGAATTTAGTTAAAGAGATGAAATTTCGGCTGAAAATCTCTCTGGATATTTCTAAGCTTATCAAAAATAAAAACTATGAAAGTCAATTTGAAAAAGACTTCAATCAGCTTAGTGAAATACGTCATTCAATTGTAGGGATACATCTATCCAACAGCTTTCCTAGCGGCAGAATTTCTGCAATGATCTATAAAGATGATAAGATATACCTGAATCAGTTTGATTATCCCCAAATATCAGAATTTCTAGGGGCTATTTCGTCGCTTTTCAGCGATAACCAATGCCGCTATTTTGTGCCGGAAGAAGCAAATAGTCAGGAAGAACTGGAAGAGCTGACAGATAACCTATTACGAGGAGGTTTTTCGTTCGTTGAGCAGAAGAGCGAACAACAGACATGAAGCTGGAAGATGAAAGAACAAAACTGTTTAACGAAGTTTGGAGTGAACCGGTGACTACTGTGGCAGAGAGATACGGGCTATCCGATAACGGTTTGCGTAAACGATGTATTAAACTGCAAATTCCCCTACCACCGGTCGGCTATTGGGCTAAGGTAAAGGCTGGCGTCACGGTAGCGCCGAAGCCCAAATTATTGGCGCTCAAAGTTAAGCAGGAGGCGGTTGTTTTAAAAGATGCGAAGCACGAGCACGAAATAGAATTCATCGATATTAACAGCCTATCCACCGAAGAATTAAAAAATCTTGAAGGACTGGACATGTTTACACCCCACTCCCGGGAGGTATTCGTAAAGTGGTGCGGGAAAATACAAGTCCCCAAAAAAAACGATCTTTTCCATCCCCTAATCATTGAATATCAACAGGAAATCGAATACCGAAAAACTCGTAATAAGGAACACCAATTTCGTGATATATTTCAATTCCGAGATGTTGCGATCTACTCAAAAGTGAAATACCGCCCGGATCAGTTAGTTTTGCCTATTCATGTATCTGATAAGCTGAGTAATCGAGCGTGTCAGGTTGTCGATACACTAATCAAAGCGATAGAAGAATTAGGTGGAAAAGTTACGGTTGAAAAATTCCGTCATGATCAGAGACAAGCTGGCGATAATGCAGCGATTACTTTATTTAAAAAATCCTTTTCGTTTATAGTCAGAGAAGCAATGGCAAAACGCCGGGAGGTTCTTCAAGATACATCGGGTGAGAACAAAGTCCGAGAATTTCAGCCTATGTATCAAAAAGTTTTCACCGGCAAGTTAGAGCTTGAAATTAGACGTATATCTGATTATTGGGAGAAACAGAAGCAGGAGCAGTTTTCCATCTTTGCTGATTCAAGCGATGTGGCACTGGAAAATCAACTGGGAGGGGCATTTAAATGGATGGCCAGAATTGTCCAGGAAGAGAAAATCGCCTGGGTTATATATGAAAGAGAAGAGAACATTAAGGCGAGGGAACGGGAGCGACAGCGGGAAATTGAAGCAGAAAATCAGAACAAGCTTCAGGCAAGCCTTGCTATGGAGAAACGCCAGAAGCAACTGATTGAGAATATTGAGCAACAGATGGATAGCTGGTATAGGTCAAAGAAGCTTCGACAATATGCTGAAGAGATTGAGGCATATGCTAAATTAGTCGGGGACCCGGAATCCCAAGAATCATTAGAAAGGTATGTTATGTTGGTCCAAGGAAAAGCGGAAACAAGCGACCCTATTGCTAAAATCGTTCAAGAGATTAAAGCAATTGGGGTAAAGACTGAGTTGCCATAACCGAAGATAAAATTCACAACTTCTGCATGTTTATAAGTGAATTGAGTAGTTTATGCAAATTTATTCATGCATAAACTGTATAATTAACGCCCAAAAAGCCAAGAAGACGCAAAGGCGCGCCATTCCTGGCTTTTATTATTTACTTAACAGACGTTATCGGACTATGGATAAGATTGGAGATCTTGAAATAGCATGTATAACTTGTTCCGCAGAAGATACAAGATCTATTGAGCAAGAGCTGCTATCGGAATTTGAGT
>Ga0316604_10000474_pt1 | contig 48757 bp, 43 predicted proteins | sample OWC_soil_day20_C_FD_207650 | JGI IMG/M metagenome (GOLD analysis project Ga0316604, IMG submission 207650) | Wetland soil microbial communities from Old Woman Creek delta, Ohio, United States - OWC_soil_day20_CT | ecosystem: Environmental > Terrestrial > Soil > Wetlands | place: USA: Ohio...
GTTATTGCCCCCGCCGAACCCTTAGAGCGAACTTAAGACTGAGGCTCGAAATCTTTGATTTCGCGAAGCCGAAGTTTCCCTTTAGGGTTTCGAGTGTTATAGCCTGTTGATCCCCGACCTAAGAGGTCGGGGTCTTACAGGCTGTTAACGAGATAAATAACGCTTTGCAATCGGCCTTTTTACGGAGGTGGCGGGTAAATGGAACGCGGTTTATTCCGGACAGTGAGTGCTATAGAAGGAAATTCGAAATGGGGGCAAAGTATTTGCCGTCTTCAGCCCATTTATCAAAAAACGGATGATATTCGCAGTGAATTTGCCCGTGATTATACCCGCATTTTGCATAGCACTGCGTATAGACGGCTAAAACACAAGACGCAGGTATTTTTCGCGACTCGCAACGATCATATCTGTACCCGCATTGAACATGTAAACCATGTGGCTTCGGTTAGTTATACCATAGCGAATTATCTCGGTTTGAATACGGAATTGACCAATGCAATCGCTATCGGCCATGATTTGGGCCATGCCCCGTTTGGCCATGCCGGCGAAGAAATTTTGCAAGAAATCATGGTACGGGAAATTGGTAAAACATTCTGGCATGAACGCAACAGTTTGCGGTTTGTCGATCAATGTGAAACGCTGCCCGACAGCGAAGGGAATGAGCATAATCTGAATTTGACGTATGCGGTACGGGACGGAATTGTATGCCATTGCGGTGAAGTGGATGAAAACTCGATTTTTCCCCGCACAGAAGCATTTGATCTGTATGCAATAGAAAAGTCAAATCATTATCCGCCGTTTACTTGGGAAGGCTGTGTTGTCAAGATTGCCGACAAGATATCCTATTTGGGGCGTGACATTGAAGATGCCCGGATGCTTAAAGTGTTGACCGTCAGTGAAACCAAGGAACTGGTCCGGATTGGCCGTGAATTTGGAAAAATCAGGGTAAATGAGATTAACAATACGCTGCTGATGCACCATTTTATTGTTGACTTATGCAAAAACAGTTCGCCGGAAAAAGGCATTGCGTTTTCGGCCAATTACCTGAAGCTGATCGATACGTTAAAGAAATTCAATTATGAGTATATTTACAAGCACGAACGGCTGACGAATTACAAACGCTATGCGGAACTGGTAATAGACAGTATTTATCATACGCTGCTGAACTGTTACAGGGAAAAAAGCACGTTGACGGTGTTAGAACGGTACCGGGATGTTTATCCGGTTCTGGTTCAGACTTTCAATGACTGGCTGTTCAAATATTCGGATATGGGCCGCAAGGACAAGAAGAGCGGCCGGTATCAGAATGCAATCCTGTATCGGCTCGAAAACCGTCAAGAGTATGCCCAGGCGGTCGTTGATTACATTTCCGGCATGACGGATAATTTTGCCATTCGGATTTTTAATGAAATAACCACATTTTGAGGTAAGGAAAATGAGCCATTTTTTTGCTTTTTTATCGCGCTTGAAGTTTATTCAGCGCTGGGGCCTTATGCGCAATACGACCAATGAAAATATTCAGGAGCACAGTTTACAGGTTGCTATGATCGCACACGGCTTGGCCACGATCCGGAACACGTATTTTGGCGGGAGTGTTGATTCCGGGAAAGTAGCGCTGTTGGGAATGTATCATGAGGTATCGGAAATTTTTACCGGTGACTTGCCGACGCCGGTAAAGTATTTTAACTCGCAGATTAAAAATGTGTATAAGGGAATTGAAAGCTTGGCGCAACAAAAAATGTATCATATGCTGCCTGACGAATTGAAATCCTCATATCGGAACTTGCTGACGAACCAGGAGGAAGATAAGGAATTATGGGAAATCGTGAAAGCGGCCGATAAGCTATGCGCCTATTTAAAATGCGTTGAAGAACTCAAAATGGGCAATCAGGAATTTTCGGCGGCTTTTCAGATGATTAGGAAGGAACTGGAAGAGAATAAACTGCCGGAAGTTGGCTATTTTCTGAGTGTCTTTGTGCCGAGTTTTTCATTGCCGTTAGATGAGTTGCAATATTTGGAAAATCACTAAAGTATGCGGTTCGTGCACGCGTTTTAGTTGTGGGTTATTTGTTTTTAGCATCAGGAGGTGAAAGGATCCGGAGTTATTATGAAGCAACGCATGAAGTAATTTAAACGAGGGGAGAAAGGGACGTCTATGAAAAGCATTAGAACCAAGCTTGCAGTCATCGTAATTGCTTTGTTTGTTATTGCTCTGGCAGTTTTGGCTGGGTTAGATAATTGGCAGGCGAAGAAGTTGCTGGTCCAGGATGCGGAAACGAACCTTAAATCAGTTGTGTTTGCTACCGGGACGGAGATCGGTTTATGGATTGATGGACGTAAAACGGAGGTAGCGGCGATTGCCCGGTCGCCGGTTATGGCTAGCGGTAACCGGGAGGCGATGCTGGCTTATTTAGCAAAGGAAATGGAAACCAACAAATTATACGAAAATATTTTTTGGACGGATGAGAAAGGGAACTTTGATACGCGCGGCGTGCCCGGCAATGCGGCAAATCGCCCTTATTTTCAGGAGGCTATGAAAGGAAATATGGCGGTTTCCGATCCGATAGTTTCTACGTCCACAGGGAAAACGGTTGTGATTATATCAGCGCCGCTTCGAAACGGCAGCACGATTATCGGCGCTTTGGTGGGGGCCATCAATATTGAAGAAGTAGAAAAACGGGTTCTCGCCGTAAAGGTGGAGCAGACTGGCTATGCGTATGTGTTGAAAAAAGACGGGACGATTCTGTTCCATCCCAATAAAGAATTGGCGAACAAAGTAAACGTTAACAGTGATGCCAACACTACGCCGGAATTAAAAGAAGCGGTTGCCAAAATGTTGAAGGGTGAAAAAGGGATTGCCAGCTATCCGTATAAGGGCGAAGATAAATACCTGGCCTATACGCCGATTGAAGGGACCACGTGGTCGTTGGCAGTGACTGTGCCGGCAAATGAGGTGCTGGCAAAACTCCAAGCCTTTACGATGGGCGGGATTGTCACGATTGTCGTGATGCTGATCCTGGTAAGCGGTATCATCTGGTTTGTCGTTAGCCGAACGGTGAAACCGTTGGGGATTTTGGAGGCGGCTGCCGGCCGTATCGCAAATGGAGATCTTACAGCAACCCGGATTGAAGTTGATTCGCAGGACGAATTGGGCCGATTGGCGCGAGCATTTGAAATAATGACTAGTAATTTACGCGACCTAGTGCGGCAGATTGGTAATTCCGCTGATCAAATCGCCGCTTCGTCGGAAGAACTGACAGCCGGTTCGGAACAATCAGCGCAGGCTATCACGCAAGTCGCAGGATCGATCAGCGACATGGCGCATGGTGCGGAAAAACAAATGCAGGCAATAGACGAAACATCGGCCGTGGTAACCCAGATGTCAGCCGGTATTCAACAAGTAGCGGCCAGTGCCAACCAGGTAGCGGAAAATTCATCGGCAGCAGTGGAGCGGGCCAAAGAAGGCGATGTATCTGTCGAAAAAGCAATCAGCCAGATGGCCCACATTGAAGAAACCGTCAACAATTCGGCCCAAGTTGTTGCAAAATTGGGCGAACGATCGAAGGAAATCGGACAGATCGTGGATACGATTTCCGGGATTGCCGGCCAGACGAATTTATTGGCGCTTAACGCTGCGATTGAAGCGGCACGGGCAGGAGAACAGGGGAGAGGTTTCGCCGTTGTGGCGGAGGAAGTGCGTAAACTCGCCGAACAATCACAGGATGCGGCAAAACAAATTGCTGTTTTGATCAACGAAATCCAAGGGGATACCGATAAGGCCGTTGTGGCTATGGGCGAAGGAACCCGGGAAGTGAAAGTCGGAACAGAAGTTGTTACGACGGCGGGCCAGGCATTTAAGGAAATTGCTGCAACTATCCAGCGGGCGGCGGAACAAGTACGGGAAATTTCGGCCGCAATTCAACAGATGGCCGGTGGCAGCCAGCAGATTGTGGTTTCGGTGAAGGAAATTGATGGGTATAGCAAAACGACAGTGGAGCAGGCCCAGACGGTATCGGCGGCGACCGAAGAACAATCAGCATCAATGGAAGAAATTGCTTCTTCGAGTCAGGCGTTGGCCCAGTTAGCGCAGGATTTGCAAGTTGCGGTGGCTAAATTTAGCCTATAAGTATATTTGCAAAAGAAGATATTCGATAAATCGATTGTCAGTTAGTTGACTTTTTTGCCAACTTCTCTTATAATGATATCAATCGAATAATTTTGCAAGGGGAGTAACCTTTACAGTATAGTCGTCAATACGGTGTTAACAACACCCGGCTATATTGGCACATGAATTTCGTGTCGGTAAGACTTTGCTTATGTGGTTAATTCATATAAGCAAAGTCTTTTTATTTTATATAAACTTATCAAACATCAAGAAAGCGAGGGCGAAGACGGAATGTCGGAAAGACTGAGTTTGGAGGAAGTGCTTCGGGAGCATGGAGTTCCTTTGATTACGCTAGGAGTTAAAGCGTCCGAAGAAGATTGCCTGAAGTTAAGGGAACGGTTAATGGCGATCCGTAATTTGACAGCAGGAAAGGAGCAAGGGTATTTAGAAGTAGCTTGTACTTTTTATGTGGATGTGCACGATATTGACCGCTACTTATCCGGCGAACTGCCTAATTTGGCGGAAATTTATGCTTTTCCGGAAGATATAAAATCATTTAAGGAGTAATGAAATGAAAAAAATACTATTGTTAACATTTATGGTTATCTTTGCACTTCAATCGGTAGGATTGGCTGCTGTAAGCGGATCTAGGAGTTCTTCCGCACCAAAATCTTCGCCCAGCATTTCGCAACCGTCAACCAGTTCTTCATCGTCGACCAGCACGACGTCCGGCTACAAACCTTCTGCCCCGGCGAGCAGCTATAGCGATAAGGCGCCGGCTGCCGCAACCAAGACCCAACAACAGGCACAGCAGTCAACTGGCAGCAGTTTCTTGCGCAATGCCGGATTGTTTGGCGGCGGCATGTTGTTAGGGAGTATGCTCGGAGGTATGTTTGGTTTTGGTTCGTCCGGTATGTTTGCTTCCATTATGGGCATGTTATTTAACGTAATGGCGATCGGTCTGCTGTTTATGGCTGGCCGGTATCTCTGGAACCGTTTCCAGGAAAGCAGAAGGAAGAAAGATGAGCAAAGGCTACGTTAAGAGAGAAAACCAAAAGCGGTATGAAGGCCTGTTGGCCTTCATACCGCTTTTGGTTTTTCTGTGTTTTGAATTGCCGTTTTTCATAGTCCAGGCAGTTGCAATAGATCGGTGTTTTTTTTGCAGCAGGAGAGCAGGCGTCCTGCTCTTTTTCTATTCTCTGGAAGAAAATTATGGTATGCTAAACATAGTGAGACCTTTCTGTTGGTTGACGCGGTCGCATTCTTCCGCATTGCAAAGCGAATAGTTGGAGGGACGTCATGAAACGGTTTGAAGATTTGAAAGCCAGATTTTCCAGTGTTCATGATTTAATGCAGTTCAGGGTTACAGAAATTCTCTTGATCTCCACCCAGTATGATGGATTTGTCCTGGAAGAGGATGGGCAATTGGCTGAACAGATTTATAATCAGTTTGCGGACTTGAGCATCCCGTTTATTCCTCGTATCCAGAGAGTTTCCAGCCAGGAAGAAGCGCTCGAAGTGTTGGCCGCCAGACCGGTGCATTTGATTATCACGATGGCGCGGATGAGTGATCTGACCTCGTTTGTGTTTGAAAAAACATTGAAGGCGGCTTATCCGTCGATACCGATTGTTATGTTGTCCTACGATTGGCTGACGGATGAAATGGTAGCAAAAATTCGGGCTAGCAAGTGCATTAACCGGGTGTTTTACTGGTCGGGCGATAGCAAAATTTTATTCGCGATTATTAAATACATTGAAGATCAACACAACACAGGGAGCGATAGCAAGCAAGGCGTGCAAGTCATTCTGTTGGTTGAAGATTCACCGCTGTACTATTCGCAAATTCTGCCGCTGATGTATACTGAGATTTTGACCCAGACCCGTTATTTAGTCCAGCATGCCATGAATATGCGGCATGGACTGTTGCGGGTTCGTTTGAGGCCAAAGATTTTGCTTGCCGAAACTTATGAAGAAGCGTTGGAAATTATTATGCAGTATCGGCATAATCTATTAGGCGTAATTTCTGATATTAGTTTTCTTAAGGCTGGTAAGGTCAATGCAACGGCCGGTATGGATTTGGCGCTGTTGGTGCGGGAGCTGGTCAGTGATTTTCCGTTTGTGCTGCAGTCAGAGGAAGAAGCCAATGCGGTGAAGGCGAAAGAACTTAATGTACATTTCCTGAATAAAAATTCGCCGAATTTATTGCATGAATTGCGGGCGTTTATTCTTGAAAACTATGGCTTTGGTTCCTTTGTTTTTCGCTATCCAAGCGGCGAACGGATTGGAGAAGCTGCGGATATCACGAATTTTGAACGGATGATTCAGAGTGTACCCGATGAAAGCTTGTACTATCATGCGGTGAACCATCATTTTACGCGCTGGTTTCGCGCCCGGGCGGAATTTGAGGTTGCGGACCGCTTGCGCTGCATTGATGTTACGGCGGAGTTTTCCGATATTGCGGATATTCGTAACTATATTCTTGCTGTTTTGAAGGAGTATTTTCAAGAATACCAGTCAGGTGTAATTCTGGACTTTGAAGGGTTAACGCAAAAAGACAGGGAGGATGTTTTCATCAAACTGGGGGGCGGGTCCTTGGGCGGTAAAGCCCGGGGGATCGCCTTTATGCAATCGTTGCTGGCCAAAGCGCAGTTGACGGATAAATATGAGGATATCAAGGTCAAAGTACCGCGTTCTTTTGTTATTGGCAGTGGTGTGTTTGAACAATTCATCGCCGATAACCAACTGTATGATTTCGTGAAAAATACCAATGATGAAGCAGAAATCGCCAATCGCTTTCTGGCGGGTGAACTGCCGGAAACTGTACAGAAGAATATAATGTTATTGCTTCAGCATTTGCATTGTCCGTTGGCCGTTCGTTCGTCCAGTATTCTTGAAGATTCCAGGATGTTGCCGTTTGCCGGCATTTATAAAACATACCTGTTGCCGAACTGCCATGAACAGCAAACTGTTCGCTATAAACAGCTCACCGATGCAATAAAATTGGTATTTGCTTCTGCGTTTTATGCCGGGCCGGCCCGCTACGCAAAAAATGCCGGTATCCGGCTCGAAGAAGAAAAAATGGCTGTTTTGATTCAAGAAGTGGTCGGAGAACGTTACGGCGATCTGTATTATCCGGTGATTTCCGGGGTAGCCCAATCCTACAATTTTTATCCCTACTATCCCATGAAGGCGGAAGAAGGGGCGGTCAGTCTGGCGTTAGGGTTGGGAAAAACGATTGTGGATGGCGGGCAAGTGCATTGGTTTTCACCGGCTCATCCGCAAATGAACCCGCTGTATTCGACACCGGAAGAATATTTTGAACGATCCCAACGAAAATTCTATGCTTTGGATTTGAAAACTACAGCTGACAGCATTTTGAGTGCGGATGACAGCGCTAATTATGCCTTGGTGCCGCTTGACCGCGCAGCGCAGGATGGTACGTTGAAGTATGTCGGAAGTACCTATTCGGTCGAAAATGATTTTATCTATGATAACATTAATGAACAAGGGCCTAAACTGGTCACGTTTGCGCCAATTCTCAAGGAGCATAAATTGCCGATCACCAATATCGTGAAAGATTTGCTGCGGCTGGGCCAACAATCGTTTGGGACCGATGTTGAAATTGAATTTGCGGTTACCATTCCTCAAACCCAAAACAAAGCGAAAGAATTTCATCTGTTGCAAATCCGTCCGATGGCTGCCGGCCAAGGCGAGGGAAGGATCCGGCTTGATGAACGGGAGAAATTATGGTGTTACAGCGGGCATGCGATTGGCAATGGAACCTATCAAGATATTCACGACATCATTTTTGTAAATCCGGCAACCTTTGCATTGCAGGATAGCATTGAAATTGCACCGGAAATAGGAAAGTTGAACCATTTGTTGTACAAGGCTGGCCGCCGGTGTATCCTGATCGGGTTTGGCCGGATGGGAACTACGGATCGTTGGTTAGGCATTCCTGTAAGTTGGCCGCAAATGTCGCAGGCCCAGGTCATCGTCGAGGTTGACAGGCCGGATTTGCATCCGGAACCTTCCTTGGGCAGTCATTTTTTTCATAACCTGACAGCGGCTAAGATGGGTTATCTTCACATCCAAGCCGGTGACGAGGCCGAGGACCGGATCGATTGGCAGTGGCTGATGGACCAGCCGGTATTGGAAGCGACAAAACGGGCGCGGCTGATCCGGCGGGAAAAGCCGTTTCTGGTGAAAATTGACGGGCGGGAGTTTCAGGGCGGAATTTATAAGTAAATTTACAATATTAAAAAAAGTAATGAAACAAGAAAAAATTAAAATTGGAAATAAATAAATGGGGATGAATTCAGGGGCGCCAAAAATAACAGACCCAAAAGAGTGAAGAATAAAGCAACTAATCCTTTGAAAGAAGTTAGCGGAAAGTAATAATTCTTATCCATTTTGTTGCGGACATAGTGGGCCAGGATAAGGAATGGAATAACAATGAGCAGAGAAGAAGCATACCAGGCCGTTCCTTGTGACGGCGCTAGGTAAAACATCTTTTGCACCATATACCAAGAAACAGCAAAGTCTTTGGAACGGAAAAATACCCAAGCGATGCATACAAACACGAAGGTAGCCAACCAACTGAAGAAACTGTATATTTTCGAGTCGGCCTGAGCGGTATTGAAGTATTCACTGTAGATTTTATGAACGGCGAGGGCGGTTCCGTGCAGACCTCCCCAAACGACAAAATTCCAACTGGCTCCGTGCCAAAGTCCGCCTAAAAGCATTACGATGGTAAGATTGCAGTATTGGCGAACCCTTCCTTTTCGATTTCCACCTAATGAGATATATAAATAGTCCCGTAACCAAGTAGAAAGCGATATGTGCCATCTGCGCCAAAACTCGGTAATGCTGCGGGAAATATAAGGCATATTGAAATTTTGTGGTATATTAAAGCCTAGACACTTTGCGCAGCCGATGGCCATATCAGTATAACCGGAAAAATCACAGTATATTTGGATCGCATACGCAACGACTGCTAACCAAATTGTTGGTGTGTTAAACGCATGAGGATTTTGAAATACCGGATCAACAAACAGTGCCAAGCGGTCGGCGATCAGATTCTTCTTGACCAAACCGATAAGAAAGAGTTGAACGCCTTGTTCCAGGTTGGTTCTTTTGATCAGGATGTTGTTAGCAAGCTGGGGTAAAAAATGCGCAGGTTTGAGTATAGGGCCGGCGATCAAGTGGGGAAAGAATGCGACCAGCAGCGCCAGATCCCAGAAGGTGTTGGCTGATTTATTTGTGCCGCGGTAGATATCAATAATATAGCTCATCACTTCAAATGTGATAAAGGATATCCCAACCGGTAAAATGATTTCCAGGAAGGGGAGTTTAATATCCATCTGGGTCAAAACGGAATTAGCGGATTCGATGAAAAAGTTATAATATTTAAAGAACCCGAGGATGATTAAATTGAAAACAATGCCGCATGCCAACCAGTGTTTTTGCCGGTGAGGACTGTTCTCTTCGATTTTCTTCCCGAAATAGTAATTGGCTAATGACATAACGAACATCAGAAAAACGAACCGATAATCCCAATACGCGTAAAAATAATAACTGGCTGCCAACAAAACCATTTTTTTTAGGGGGGGTGATTTTATGCACGTCATTGCGATTAAAACTAAGCAGAAAAATATCAAGAAGGCAATGCTTGAAAAAATCATTTCAACACCTCTTTCGTTATATAGTCGTCTAACTGAGAGGCGATAATGCGGTGGCCGGCTTCATTGACATGTCCTTTTCCCGGCATTGTATTATAAAAGCCGTGGGCCGGTTGCAAAGTTTCTGCATAATAATTGAGAAAAAAAGCGCGCATATTAATAAATGGCAGGGAGTGTTTGTCTGCATAGTATTCAACCCAAGTTTCGACTTCGGATTTGGGTTTAACTTGGTTATCATAAGAGACGATTGGCAGATACAAGATCATGGAATTTGGATATTTGTTTTTAAGCTCCGCTAGTGACCAATCGATAATTTCGGAGTAATTAGGCCGGAAGGCGGGTTGGGCGGCTTCAAGGTTATTAATTTTCGGTGTATCTTTCAGCAAATTTTGTGTTTTTTCCATGCCGATTTGGAGGATGGAAAGTTTAACAAGTGGTTTGAGTTGGGGTATTTTTTCAACTATTCGGTGTGGACGGTTAGGTTTGGCCTCGGTTTTGAAAGTTCCATTTTCTTGCACAACATAAAAATGGTTCGCTTTATTGAATATGTCTTGGACGAAGTCGCCATCATTTAGTTGAATAATGACGAAATCGGGATTGATGGTGGATTGGTAAAAGTCGGCCAAGTGAATATAGTTCGCGGGTGATGCGCCACTTCTTCCGGCATTTATTACTGTTATTTCGCTACACCTATTTTTCAATTTTGCTTGCAGAAGGGCTGAATAGGTGTTGTCATCGGTTACTTGGAATGCCTCAGTATAAGAATCGCCGACGACAAGTATTCTAAACTCCCCGGTTTTTTTGGCCGCTATTTCGGGGCCTCTCATACCGTAACTGTTGATGGATGTTTGGCTGTAACCCTCTGTTGCATGCAAGTGATACCCTTGTTTGTAAATTGTACCCAAAACAGGATGAACGGCAGAGCCATTTGTTTTTAATACACAGTTTTCTAAAATAACTTCCCATAGCAGCAAAGAAATTAGAAGGGCGGCGAAAACCTTTAATAAAATTTTCATGACAAAACCATCGCCTTTCTAAAAAATTATCAATATGCTAAGTTGTGTGCAGTATAAGAGTGAAATCTAATTAACGGAATAGTCAGAAAACTGCTTTTGTTTTTACTATAACACAAAATACAGTGGATGGGGAACAATGGGCGGCGAAAGATAATCAATGAATGGCAATATTACTTTTTCCGGTATATTTTTCGTAAAGAAAAATAGGCCCAGCTTAAGAATTGATCGTACAAGCTTTTTGGCCTGTTTGGCAAAGGAAGTACAGTGAAATCAACAAATTGATGCTTGTGTGACGATAAAAACCGTTCAAGAGCAGTAAATTCTTTAGCGGTCATCCCATTGGGATGATAACAAAACGTGGTAATTTTGAATGGCAAGGAACGGACTCGTCCTGATTGTTGCGGGATAAAGTAAAATTCGCCGATTTTATATACATCATTGGCAACCGTATCGCTGATTATGCGAATGTTGCTTTCTGCTTGCAGCGCAAGTAAAGTATTTTGATCGTAGGTATGAGAAGGAGCAAAAAAAATCTTGGGGAAGAGATGGTGTTCCTTAAAGATGGCTAATCCGTTGCGTATTTTGATTTTTTGGATTTCTAATTCAACGCCGGCGAACTCAGATTTGAAATTGACAGGGTTTAGTCCGGAGTCAGTTGTAGTATAAACGTGATTATAGCCATGCAAAGCAATTGCCCAGCCTTTTTGTTCCCATTGTTTGACTTTTGTCCAGAAAGTATGGTCCTTGTTATATCGATTTACCATTGTCAAATCTTCGTTATGGGGAATTACACCAACAATTGGCTTGATAGAATATTTATCGAAAACGGATTCTATTTTGCTCCAATTATCAATATCCATATACTCGGACGCGTCATCCAGCCGCATAATATACATAATTACTCACCCATTTCTACTGATTTTTTGAACAGATTACCCATTACAACCGAAAGGTCTGAGTGGGTATGAACTGAGAAAATTTTTGTAAGACGGTATTTGCACATCGGAAAGTAAGTGTATATTTAGTTATAAAAATACCGTTTTCTTGCGTTACATAGAAGTTTCTGGTAGGATTTAGTATATCTTAAGTGAAGTCACTCGCATTGATCACTGCTATTTTAGGTTGGGTTATAATATTTCGTGAAGTTGTGCCAAATAAGAAAAAAGTTTAATTAGCGGAATAGTCAGAAAATGGCTTTTGCTTTTACTATAACACAAAATGGGGTTGATGGGGAATATAGAAAAGATTGCTTATTTTTCATTATATGTACTTTATTGCTAGCTGAACGTTAAATACTTTTGCGAAAAAGCGAAAATGGAGGATGAGTATGCAATATTCAGTTCAGAATCACTGTGCCGGGATTGATTGGCAGGGCGTTTACCACGTGTTGCAGGCAGCTGGTTTGGCTTCGCACTCGCTGGAGTTGACCCAAAAAGCGTTTGAGAATAGTTTTCGCGTGGTGTTTGTTTACGACCAAAATCAACTGATCGGCGTCGGCCGGGCGATTTCCGATGGGGCGTATGAAGCGGCGGTTTATGACATTGCCGTCTTGCCTGCTTACCAAGGGAAACAAGTTGGCAAACTGATCATTCATGAAATTCAGAGAGGCTTGCCCGATATTAATATCATCTTATATGCCCGACCTGGAGTGGAACCTTTTTATAAAAAACTGGGGTATTCCAAGATGCTTACCGGCATGGCAATGTTTCACCGGGAAGAGCGGATGCGGGAACGAGGATTTATTGAATGAAAAAGGCGATCTTTAGGGCAGGAGGAATCAACTTGGATCATTTCATCGTTCGCGAAATGCGGCTGGAAGATTATTCCGTTGTAATAGATTTTTGGCGACAAACTCCGGGGCTGCGGTTAAGTGAAGTTGACTCCAAAGAGAATTTGGATCTGTTTTTGCAGCGGAATGAAGGCTTCAGTTTTGTTGCAGAATCCGCCGGCCAGATGGTCGGTAGCATACTCTGCGGGCATGATGGGCGGCGGGGTTTTTTATACCATTTGGCGGTGCATCATGGTTACAGAAAACAAGGACTGGGCCGGCAGTTGGTAAACCGCTGCATTGCCAAGCTGGCTGCGAGCAAAATTGACAAATGCCATTTATTTGTGTTGGAAGGGAACGATTCTGCCATGGTTTTTTGGGAAAAGATTGGTTTTCAGCAAAGAAAAGATATCCATATTTATTCGCGGACGATCTAAGCGGGTTGCAATTTTTACAATCAGCGGCTACAATGAAATTAGTTGTGTCGAAGCGGATACCTGTAATTTACAGAATAAATGAAATATTTCACAAACTATTTTGCTGAAGCAGGGTGCTTTTCTTTGGCGGTGTTTTATTTTTCTATGCTAAGACAAAACGGCCGGGAGTTATTCGTACCAAAAAACTAAGATTGGCGGGTGTAAAATGGCGAGTAGTGCTCAAATTATGAAGGCTGCAGTAAACACATTTGATGAATGGACAAAGTTTACCACAACGGTTCACGCAGTGGACAAGAAATATCCTTTTGCTGTAAAAAAAGAAATTCTTGCTTCCTGGGCACGTTGCAATAGAGCCAAGGTGGAACCAAATGTATTCCGCATTCACAGCCGACTAAATAGTACAGCCCTGCAAGTCATGCTGAAACGTAATTCCGAATTGATTGCAATTGCCAAGCCGTTCATGAAAAATTTATATCAAATTGTTGCTGGCTCCGGATTTGTTGTTGCTCTGACTGACGTTCGCGGACATATTATGGAAATACTTGGCGATCAAGATATGTTGAAAAACCCGATGACAGAAAGTTTTTACCAAGGGGCTAGCTGGAGTGAAGAGGAAGCCGGTACGAATGCAATCGGGACTGCGCTAGTGATCCAAAAACCGATCCAAGTGACCGGCCCTGAACACTATTGCCGCATGCATCATTGCATCACTTGCTCCGCTGCGCCGATTTTTGATCCGCAAGGCAATCTTCTTGGAGCCTTGGATATTTCCGGTGCTTCCTCTTCGGCTCATCTTCATACGTTGGGTATGGTGGTAGCTGCCACGGAAGCCATCATGGCGCAACTGGATATCCGCAAGAAGAACAATGAACTGAATGTTACGAATAAACGCTTAACCAACATTTTTAATACGATGTCTGACGGAGTAATTATGGTCGATAGTAATGGTATAATTACCGACTTAAACCCGATCGTCTTCCAAATTCTCGATTCTGTGCCGGGAAAAGCGGAAGTGAAGCCAGGTGCTTCCATGGAATGTTTTTTTGGCTCGAAACATACAATCATCCGAAAAATGTTGCGATGTAAGGAAACGTTTGCCGACATTGAAATCATGTTTGATGTGGGAAATGGATTGAACCATTATTTGGCATCCGGTGCACCGGTTACCAATGAACAGGGAGAAATTACCGGTGGCGTGATTGTGATACGGCCGATCCAACAGGTGCAAAGTTTGGTAAACCGGTTTAGTGGTCATTACGGAACGTTGCATTTCAGCGATATTATCGGGGAGAGTAAATCGATTTTGGAAGCAGTCCGCGTCGCATCGCTGGCTGCGACCACGACGTCTAATGTGTTGTTGCAGGGAGAAAGCGGCACTGGCAAGGAAATCTTTGCCCAGGCGATCCATAATCGTGGTGAGCGGTCGGCCGGACCGTTCATTGCGGTGAACTGCGGTGCCTTGCCGCGGGAACTGATTGGCAGTGAGTTGTTTGGTTATGCGGAAGGGGCTTTTACCGGCGCCAAGCGCGGTGGAAAGCCGGGAAAATTTGAACTGGCTTCCGGCGGTACGTTATTTTTGGATGAAATCGGCGATATGCCGCTGGAACAGCAAGTCGCCTTGCTGAGGGTGCTGCAGGAACGGAAAGTAAACCGGATTGGCTGCGAAAAAGAAATTCCGGTGGATGTCCGGGTGATCTGTGCGACCAACAAATGTTTGATGGAAGAAGTGGAGAAAGGAACCTTCCGCAAAGATTTATACTACCGGTTGAACGTGATATCCATTACCATTCCTCCTCTGCGGGAACGGGCTGAAGACATTGCTTTACTGTTCAATTATTTTCTGGAGAAATTGGATAAACATTGCTGCCACTTTGAAGTCAGCGCTAAAGTCATCGAAAGAATTGTTCGTTATAATTGGCCGGGTAATGTTCGTGAACTGCAGAACGTGGTGGAACGGATTGTGAGTTTGACTGAGGGAAGAATGGTAACCTTGGACAACTTGCCGAAAGAATTGCGTGACTGGCAGCCGGAAAGCATAAAAGAAAGTAACCGGCCGGTTGTGGAAGAGCCTAGCGGGATCAACTGCATGGCCGAATGGCGGCAGCGTGTTTGGGAGGAAAATGAGCGCAAAGAGATCCTGGTGTTGTTGTCAAACCATAGGGGAAATGTGAGTTTGACGGCCCGGGCCATGGGGATTTCGCGAAATACGCTGTACCGCAAGATGAAACAATATGCGATCTATAATTAGTGACAAAATGTTTTATGAGTGTATTAAGAATGTTCTTTCAATGTGACACTTTTGAACAGTTGTAACCGAAAGGATGGTTACATTAATTTAGCAAAGTGACAATTTTGAGCAAAAAATCAAATAGTTAATAATGTTGAACTCTGCATTATTTATCTCTTTAACCATGTAATAGCTGATTAAGGGGCTGTAGAAAACTAATTGTAGTTTTTTGCGGCCTCTTTGTTTTTCATGTTGGCACGGTATATGCAATAAATATAGTCAAAACGTAAAAATCCATAAAATATTGTGCGGTTAAGGAGGCTGGCTGATGAGAGCAGTTTCAGTGTATCAGGCTGAAGGTATGGTTCTTTGTCATGATGTTACTGAAATCATTCCTGGAAAACGAAAAGGGCGAGCTTTTAAAAAAGGACACATTATACAAAAAGAAGATATTGGGAAGTTATTGAATATCGGCAAGGAAAACATTTATGTCTGGGAAGTCAATGAAAACACTCTGCATGAAAACGATGCTGCAGTCCGGTTTGCCAGGGCGGCAGCCGGTCCGGGCTTGTGTTTGGCGGAGCCATCCGAAGGGAAAGTCGAAGTCAAAGCCGGAGTAACGGGGCTGCTGAAAGTGAATATAGAGGCGTTGGAAAAGATCAACGACATTGATCAGGCAGCAGCTGCCACGTTGCACTCGAACCAAATCGTACCTGCCGGGACTAAAATTGCCGGCTGCAAGATTGTGCCGCTGGTAATTGAGACAGAAAAAATTTGCCGGATTGAAAAAATTTGTGCAGACCATTACCCGGTGTTGGAAGTAAAACCACTGCGTCCGTATAAAGTTGGTGTCGTAACAACAGGTGGAGAGGTCTATCATGGACGGATCCAAGATTGCTTCGGTCCGGTGTTGGAGAAAAAATTTCAGCAATGGGGCAGTTCCATTTTACGGCAGGTTTTTGTCCCGGATGATGATTTCCTGATCGCTGAGGCCATTAAACAATTGCTGTTGGAAGGCGCTGACATGATTGTCACAACCGGCGGCATGTCGGTGGATCCGGACGATGTAACGCCGTCTGGCATCCAAAAAGCCGGAGGTAGAATTGTTTCGTACGGCGCTCCGACTTTGCCGGGAGCCATGTTTATGCTGGCCTATTGGGGAACGATCCCGATCTTGGGGCTGCCGGGCTGTGTGATGTATCACAAAAGTACGGTGTTTGATCTGGTAACACCTCGTTTGCTGGCCGGAGAGGAATTGACCCGGCGGGATATTACCCGTTTAGGGCATGGCGGGTTGTGTTTGGTCTGTAACGAGTGCAGATATCCGGATTGTGGATTTGGGAAGGGTTTTTGAATAGATCCGTCTGCGTATTTTGGAGGCATGCACACCTCCTTAATATAGAAATTTTAAAAGGAGATAAGAGCACATGCAAAAAAAAGTTCTGATCATCAATGGATTGGCAAGAACGCTGATTGTTGATCCGGAAACCACTCTGGCCAGTGTGCTGCGGGAACAGCTTTTGCTGACCGGTTGCAAAGTTGGCTGTAATCAGGGACAATGCGGTACCTGCAGCATTATTATGGATGGAAGAGTCGTCAGGTCTTGCGTTATGAAAATGAAACGGGTACCCGATGAAGCGCGGATTACGACGATCGAAGGCCTGGCAACAGCAGACAACCTGCATCCGCTGCAGGTAGCCTGGATGGCTTACGGTTGTGCGCAATGCGGTTTCTGCAGTCCTGGTTTTATTTTATCGGCCAAAGTACTGTTGGATGAAAATCCAAATCCGACAAGAGAAGAAGTTCGTGCTTGGTTCCAGAAAAACCGTAATGCCTGCCGCTGCACCGGTTACAAGCCGTTGGTTGATGCAGTAATGGCGGCCGCTAAGGTTGTCCGGGGCGAAATGCGCAAGGAAGATCTATTATTTAAACCGGTAGGCAACAAAATTTACGGAACTACGTATATTCGTCCTTCTGCTTTACAGAAAGTCACCGGTACCTGGGATTTCGGCGCCGATGTTGCTTTGCAAATGCCGCCGGGAACATTGCGGTTAGCATTGGTTCAAGCGGAAGTATCACACGCCAACATCAAAGGCATTGACACTTCGGAAGCGGAAACGATGCCGGGCGTTTACAAGGTTATCACCCATAAAGATGTAAAAGGGAAGAACCGGATCACCGGCTTAATTACCTTCCCCAGCAATAAAGGTGATGGCTGGGACCGGCCGATCCTTTGCGATGAAAAGGTCTTCCAATTTGGCGATGCAATTGCGATTGTTGCTGCTGACACAGAAGAGCATGCCCAAGCGGCAGCGAAAGCAGTAAAAGTCGACCTGGAAAATTTACCGGCGTACATGAGCGCCCCGGCTGCGATGGCACCGGATGCCATTGAGATCCATCCGGGGACTCCAAACGTGTATTATGAACAGGGCGTTGTCAAAGGCGAAGATACGAAGCCATTTATGGAAAATCCTGATTTGGTGATTGCCGAAGCGGAAACCTATTGCAGCCGCCAGCCGCATCTTCCGTTGGAGCCTGACTGCGGCAGCGCATACATGGATGAAGAGGGCCGCCTGACCATTCATTCTAAGAGTATTGCCCTGCATTTACACCATGCTATGATCGTTGCCGGCATCGGCATCGAACCGGAAAAATGCCGTCTCGTTGCCAACCCAACCGGCGCGACTTTCGGTTACAAATTCAGCCCGACCAATGAAGCGCTGCTCGGCGTAGCTTGCCTTGCTTGTGATGGCAAACCTGTATCCCTCAACTTTAATATGTTCCAGCAAATTACTTATACCGGCAAGCGTTCGCCGGCTCTCGTCAAGACAAAACTGGCAGCGGACAAAGCCGGAAAATTGCTGGCGATGGAAACTGCCTGGTGGCTCGACCACGGCCCGTACAGTGAATTCGGTGATCTGAACTGTATGCGCCAAGGCCAATTTACCGGTGCCGGCTACGATATCAAAAACATCCGCGGCCACGGCAAATGTGTTTGCACCAATCACGCTTGGGGTTCTGCTTTCCGTGCTTATGGTTCGCCGAAAGCGTTCCTATCTTCGGAAATTGCCATCGATATTTTGGCGGAAAAACTGGGGATGGACCCGCTGGAATTGCGGTATAAGAATGTGTACCGTCCTGGTGCAACTACTCCTACCGGACAGGTGCCGGAAGTATTCTGCCTGCCGGAAATGCTCGATAAGATCCGCCCATATTGGGAAGAAGCCAAGATCCGCTGCAAAGAGCTTTCGACTCCGGAGAAAAAACGCGGCGTAGGACTGGCAATCGGGATGTACGGTTGCGGCCTGGACGGCCCGGACAGCTCTCATGCTTGGTCTGAATTAAATAAAGATGGCACGGTGACAATAGGTAATTCTTGGCAGGATCATGGCCAGGGTGCTGACTTGGCTACTCTGACCCATGCGCATGAAACCCTCCGTCAAATGGGGATCACGCCGGAACAGATTAAACTGGTTATGAATGACATGGCCTTTACTCCGGCCAGCGGTCCGTCCGGTGGCAGCCGGCAAAACGTTATGACCGGAAATGCTACCCGGGTGTCTTGTGAAATGCTGGTCAATGCAATGCGCAAAACTGACGGCACGTTCCGTACTTATGACGAAATGGTCGCGGAGAACATTCCTCTGCATTATGATGGTTCCTGGACGGCTTCCATGTGCACAGACTGCAGTCCAGATACCTGCCAGGGTAATCCGTTCCCGATCTATATGTATGCTGTCTTTATGCCGGAAGTCGAAGTTGACATGAAAACCGGTAAAGCAACGGTCGTTCGCTTCGTGACGGTTCAAGATATCGGAACGCTGACGAATAAGACGACTTGCGACGGGCAAGTCTACGGTGGTTTGGCACAAGGTATCGGCCTTGCCCTTACCGAAGATTTCGAAGATCTTAATAAGCACACCAGCCTGGTTGGCTGCGGCCTTCCGTTCGTCAAGGATGTTCCGGATGACATGGAAATCATCTACAACATTTCTCCGCGTGAGCACGGTCCGTACGGCGCTGCCGGCGTAGGGGAAGGTCCTCTGACTTCGCCGCATCCTGCCATTCTCAATGCAATCTACAATGCTTGCGGTGTCCGTCTCTTTGCCGTTCCGGCATTACCGGAAAAGATTAAAGCCGGATTGGATGCATTGGCTGCAAAGTAATAAACATTTGTAAAAATAGCGGAAAATAACGATAACTGAAACGATCTGGAAAGCCTCCCGGCTTTCCGTTCGTTTCGGTTTTCCGCTTACCAGGAAGAGGGTGATACGATGGATCAAATGGATCAAAAATTATTGCGTCAGCGGGAAGCGAAATGTATTCAGGAAAATCCCCCCGGTTGTACGGCCCGATGTCCGGTGCATGTTGATGTTAAGGGCATTGTCGAAGCGGTTGGAAAAAAAGAATATGCAAAAGGTTTCGCATTGTTTACCCGTATGGTCCCTTTTCCCGGAATCATCAGCAGGATTTGCGACCAACCTTGTCAGCAAGCCTGCAAACGGGCGGAAATTGATGAGACGATTTTTATCCGTGGATTGGAGCAAATTTGTGTCGATCAAGTTCAAAATACGCACAATGTAGCTTCACCGCCAACAAAAAACAAGACGGCAGCCATTGTGGGTGCTGGCTTAAGCGGTTTAACAGCGGCATTTGAGCTGGGACGCAAAGGGTATAAAGTGGAAGTTTTCGAAGCGTCAGACCGTTTGGGTGGATTAATTTGGGATTATCAGGAAAGCAGACTGCCCAGGCAATGGATACAAAAAGACTTTTCTGTGTTAGCAAAACTTCCTGTGGAGATTCATTATAATACAAAGATTACATCTCTGGATCATCTTATAGATCAGTTTGACGCGGTTTATGTAGGAACCGGTTTTCAGCAGAATTGGGACCGGGAATTTTCTTTTACCCGGAACGCGGAAGGAGAATTAGAACTTGATCTGCTGACACTAGCGACAGAGCGGGAAAAAGTGTTTGCCGGCGGCGGTATCAGGCGTTTCTCCAAGCAGTATTCTCCCATTTCTTCACTGGCGGACGGGAAAATGGCAGCAATCTCCATAGACCGGTTGTTTCAAAATGCTTCCCTGTCTGCCAATCGGGAACATGAAGGTCCGTTTACGACGTCCCTTTATACAAATACAGATGGCATACAACCGGAACCAATGGTGCAGGCGGCTGATCCGGTGAATGGATATACGGAAGAAGAAGCCGCAAGAGAAGCGGACCGTTGCTTATTATGCGAGTGCCTGGAATGTGTAAAAGTTTGCGAATACTTGGCTCATTACCGCTCTTATCCCAAACGGTATGTGCGTGAAATATACAACAACTTATCGATTGTTATGGGGATCCACCGCGCCAACAAGATGATTAATTCCTGCAGTTTATGCGGTCTTTGTGCCGAGGTCTGCCCGGGGAATTTAGACATGGGCGAGATTTGCCTGGAGGCGCGGCGGACAATGGTGGATAAAGGGAAAATGCCATTGTCAACGCATGATTTCGCCTTGCGTGATATGCGGTTTAGCAACAGTGAACTTTGTGCGCTGGATAAGAATCAACCTGGCTTTACAGCCAGTCAATACGTATTTTTTCCGGGCTGCCAATTGTCGGCTTCGTCGCCGAACACGGTAAAACAGGCGTACGTTTATTTAACCGAGAAATTAGCCGGCGGTGTTGGGTTGATGCTTGGGTGTTGCGGGGCACCGGCTATTTGGGCCGGGCAAGAGGCTTTATTCCAGGAGACAATGCGAACCCTTGAAACGAGCTGGCACAGTTTAGGCGAACCGCAAATCATTGCGGCTTGCCCTGCTTGCTGTAAAATTATTGCAGACAACTTACCGGAATTGCCGGTAAAAAGTGTCTGGGAAGTCATGGACCAGATTGGCTTGCCAGACCGGGCAGAAGCGCTTTCTGGTTTGAGTCCTCTGGCCATCCATGACAGTTGTACAGCCCGCTACAAAGCTGATGTGCAAAACAGTGTGCGGAACCTTGCCGGTAAGCTTGGCTGTCAAGTGGAGGAATTGCCGCTGAACCGGGACAACACCACCTGTTGCAGTTACGGTGGTTTAATGTTCCACGCTAACCGGGAAGTGGCGGAGAAAGTGATCCGGCGGCGTGTTTCGGAAAGTGAGTCGGATTACCTGACTTACTGTATTATGTGCCGGGATAATTTTGCCGGTCAGGGCAAACGGACCCATCATTTATTGGACCTCATTTTTGCTAAAGACAATGATCGTAAAGCCGGGCAAAAAGGACCGGGCTATTCGCAGCGCCAGGAAAATCGCGAAAGACTGAAAAATTCCCTGTTGCAGGACGTTTGGGGTGAAACGGTAGAAGAAAGACCGCTGGATGCTGCAATCATTGTTCCGGAACAGGTGAGGCCGGTTTTGGAAGAGAGGATGATTCTGGACGACGATATCCGCAAAGTAATTGCTTATGCCGAGAGCAGCGGCAATAAACTGAAGGATATGGATAGCGACCGTTATATTGCTTACCATCAAATTGCCAGCGTGACGTATTGGGTGGAATATTTCCCGGAAAATGATACGTTTATTGTCCAAAATGCTTATTCCCATAGAATAACTATTACGGATTAGTGAGGGAGAACGATGAGCGATCAGAATGGTCAACAACAAGTTAATATTGAGTGCGTCAAATGTAAAATTCAATTAACACTGGGTAAAGTAACGTTAGCGTACCTGGGAAGCACCTTTCCGGTTGAATTGTATAAATGTCCCCAATGCGGATTGATATACATTCCCGAAGAATTGGCGAATGGCAAAATGAAGCAGGTAGAAGCTGCACTGGAGGATAAATGATGTTGCATCAACACCCCGGTGGATTGACCTTGACGAAACGGATGATTGCGGCCTGCTCTTTTTCGGCCGAATCCAGGGTTCTGGATGTCGGTTGCGGCGCCGGAACCACTGTCGAATATTTGCGCAAGCATTGCGGGATGGATGCCGTGGGGATCGACTTATCGATAGAGCGGTTGGACCAGGGGAAAAAGCGTTGCGGGGAATTGCCGGTTATTTATGGTTATTGCGAACGAATGCCGTTTATTGACGGTTCTTTTGACGGTGTTATTGCCGAATGCAGTTTATCGACCATGGAAGATTTAGAAAAAATCATGGCCGAAATGTTCCGGCTGTTAAAACCAGGCGGAAAGTTGGCGGTTTCTGATTTATACGTCAAGGACTGGAAACGTTCTTCCCAGGACTGTTGCTTACCCGCCATAACGGATGGGCAAACGGGCTATGCGGACGAAAAAAACTTACACGTTCTTCTGGCAAAGAACGATTTTGAGATCATCGTCTGGGAAGACCAGTCCGCTTACTTACGGGAATTTACTGCCGGTTACATTATGAAATATGGGTTTTCTGAGGACTTGCGTCCCTTCTTCCCTTGCTGTAATAAATTTAATGGTTTTGAAAAAGAAATTCGACGAAAGAAATTAGGCTATTTTATGCTTGTGGCAGAAAAAAGGCAGGAAAGGATGAGGTCAGTTGGATAAAAAAACATGTCCCCGCTGTAAACGGGAAATGATTGACAATACCCCTTTGTATCAGTGTTGCCGGTGTTTCACGGTGTATTGTAAACAGTGTGAAGATACTAATGAGGGAAGATATTGTCCGAAATGTAGAATGGGGCAACGGTTAATCCTTCCTACGGAAAAATAACTGTATAACTGTAAACGTGTTTTAGGGAGGTTCTTTTACCCGGATGAGAAAGCTGTACCTGTCGGTATTGCCGACAGCATAACAGGAATTAGGCAGGAGGAACGGATTGTGGAAGAACGAGAGGATTTACTGGAACAGATTGAAGCCGATTCTGTCGTTGTGGAAGTGATCGATAAAAATACGGGGAAGAAATTCCGCCGCAATTTGCCAATACAATATGTGGAAAATTGCAATGGATTAATTTTATCTGGGGAGACCTTGGACGGGAGGCCGTCTCAGATCCATTTCCTTTCGGAGGCCGCACTTTGCCGGATTAATGAATTGGTTGGTAAAGGGGCGGATCGTCCCAAGTGCGATGATCATTAACCGATGGGAGGAGGCAGGATATGACCGATTTATTCTTTAAGATGGTCGAATTGTCACAACAAGGTTTTTTGTGCAGTCAAATAATGTTTATTTTAGCATTGGAAGAGCAAGGAAAAGAAAACCCTGATTTGATCCGGGCAATGTCCGGTTTAATCGGTGGACTGGGTTTCTGCGGGAAAACCTGCGGAGCATTGACTGGCGGCGCTTGTTTAATCGGATTGTATGCCGGCAAAGGGTCGGCAGAGGAAATGGAAGACAGCCGTTTAAACGATATGATCAGAGAGTTTGTAGAATGGTTTGAACAAGAGGAAGCTGCCAAGTATGGCGGGCATGATTGTTTTACCATATTAGAGAATAATCCGGCGAACCGTGCAGCCCGTTGCCCGCAAATTGTCCAAAAATCGTATGAGAAAGTAATGGCTATCTTGGCTGCGAATGGATACTCTGCTTCCGGTGAAGTGAGATATTGACGATCGAAAGGTTCGGTCTATGAATTGCTAGGGGGATCAGCATGAAGAAGTTCTACCAAGATGTACTCCGCTTGCTTGCTGCGGGAGAAAATATTGTACTAGCGACTATTTTCCACAGCTCCGGATCATCGCCGAGATCGGAAGGCGCCAAGATGGTCGTTTGTTTGGATGGTTCTATTATCGGATCCGTAGGGGGAGGACGGTTGGAGGCGGAAACGATACGATTGGCAAAACAGGTGCATATCAGTCAACAACCAATCATCCAAGATTTTGATCTTACCGGAAAGGATGCTGCGGGCCTTGGTATGATTTGCGGCGGCTCAGGAAAAATTTTTGTTGATTATATTCCTGCCGATGACCTTGGCAAACAAAAAGTATATGAGGCCATGCTTTTCACGATGGAAAAAGCGCAAAAAGCTTGGCTGGTCACAGAGTTGATGCCGGAAGAAAACCAAGCACAATCACGGCAGCAATGCCTGGTTTTGCAGGATGGGACAATTGTTGGAAGTTTTCAAAGTGATCCGAAGTTTATCAGCCAATTGTCATCCGGCCCAGCCAAAATTTCCATTCATGCGGACGAGAGGGACGGAAAGCATTACATTGTCGAGCCAATACGCACTGCCGGAACCGTCTATTTATTTGGAGCCGGACATGTTTCACAGCAGGTTGCCCGTTTAACGGGTATGGTTGGCTTTAAAACGGTTGTGATTGATGATCGCCCTGATTTTGCCAATCAGGACCGTTTTCCCGAAGCGAAAGTGATGATCATCGATGATTTTCGGTTTTTGCCTGAACTCAATATTGGCAGTGACAGTTATGTGGTGATCGTAACAAGAGGGCATTTGCACGACGGCATTGTATTGGAACAGATGCTGCTTACGAACGCGGCTTATATTGGAATGATAGGCAGTAAACGAAAAAGGGATGCTTTGTACCAAGAGTTGAAAAAGAAAGGATTTCAGGCAGAAACATTACAGCAAATTCATTCTCCTATTGGTGTCGGCATTGATGCGGAAACTCCGGAAGAAATTGCGGTAAGCATTGTGGCAGAACTGATTAAAGCCAGGGCGGAGTGTGAAAAATGGCTAAGAATGGGAAAATAAGCGGGATTATTGTGGCGGCAGGCTATTCGAGTCGAATGGGAGTGTTTAAGCCTTTGCTGCCGTTAGGTGAAAAAACAGTGATTGAAACCGCTGTGAATAGTCTGCGCCGGGGAGGAATACAAGATATCCGGGTAGTTACCGGCTATCAGGGAGAAAAAATCCACGCTGTTCTGGAAGGTTTTGAGGGGCGGGTACTCGATAATCCACTGTATCCGGAAGGAATGTTTTCTTCTATTCTGGCGGGAATTCGCAGCTTAGAACCGGATACGCAAGCGTTTCTTCTCTTGCCGGGGGATAATCCATTGATCCGGCGGCACAGCATAAAGGAAATTTTACGGGTCTACAGAAAAACAGGGGCAGCTGTAGTATATCCTGTTTTTAACGGCAAAAGAGGGCATCCGCCGCTGATCAGCGCCAAATGTTTTCCGGCCATCCGTCAGAGTGATGGGGCTGGTGGATTGCGTGATATTTTAGCCCGGTTTGAAGCAGATTCTGCGGAAGCAGAAGTTGTCGATGAAGGGATTTTAATGGATGTTGATACCGTGGATGACTACCGGAAACTGATGGAATATCACCAAAGCCGCAGTATTCCGACGGATGCGGAATGTTATGCCATGTTGCGTAAATATCAGGCCGATAGCAGAGTATTACGGCACGGACAGGCAGTTGCGGCCATCGGCTGTGCATTAGCCTCTGCGCTGAACCAAGTTGGCCAGCAACTTGACATTCGTTTGGTAGCTGCCAGCTGCGTAATCCATGATTTGGCAAAGGGAAAGCCCAATCATGCTAAACGCGGCAGTAAATTACTTTCTTGCATGGAGTTTTCCCGCTTGCAAGGCATTGTCGCTTCCCATATGGATATGAAATTTTCTCCGCAGGATGCAATCAATGAAGAAGCCATTGTTTTTCTGGCCGACAAATTAGTGCAAGGGGATAAAAGGGTGTCTCTTGCCGAACGGTTTAACCCGGCATTGCAACGATTCCACGGTAATCCGGAAATTTTGACGGCAATCCAGCGGAAAATAAATACAGCAGAGACAATCAAGAAAAAAGCTTTGTGTATTCTCGGCGCCAAACAATTTGGTCAATTGGCTTGATAATGGAGGAGAGATTATGGAGCTTATTTACTTAAATAATGCTGCAACTTCCTGGCCGAAAGCACCGAACCTGAGTGATACGATGGCGGATTGCATTCGCAGAGTCCCTTATCATGCCGGTCGCTCTGGTTTCAGTGGACCGGATGTTGCCGAAGAATGCCGCCGGTTATTGGCCAATTTGTTTCAAATACGGGAACCAAACCAAATTGCGTTTGGCCCGAATGCAACCCATGCCTTGAATGTTGCTTTGCATGGTTTGAAATGGAAACCGGATGCCAATGTCATCACGACAGCAGCGGAACATAATTCGGTACTGCGCCCCCTCCATTATCTGGCGAAAACCAGGGGAATCAAGGTCCATATGGTTCGCGTCGATAGAGCAGGACGGATTATTGAAGAAGAATGGGAAGCGGCGCTGCGTAACTATCGGCCGCAGCTGGCGGTTTTTACTCATGCTTCCAATGTGACCGGTGCCGTAAATGATGCGGGTTTGTTAGGGAGAATGGCCAAACAGGCTGGGGCGGTTACGTTATTGGATGCATCTCAGAGTTTTGGCTTATTTCCTGTTTGTCCGGAACAATGGGGGATCGATATGGTGGCTTTTACCGGGCACAAGTATTTATTGGGTCCGACAGGAACCGGCGGCCTGTACATCGCTCCTGCCATGGAGCCGGAATTGGAACCTGTGTGGGTCGGAGGGACTGGAATTCACAGCGATTTGGATGAAATGCCGCCGATGATGCCAACCCGGTTTGAAGCCGGAACCCCCAACGATTGCGCGATTGCCGGACTGGCTGAGGCGTTGAAGTGGTCAACGGAGAATCCCTTGAATATCAACAGTTTAATGGCTAAGGCGGAACGGTTGTCTGTGGGATTACAGGAATTGGGGGCGGATGTCATTGCCGTTCAGGCCCCGCGGACTCCGGTTGTGTCTTTTACCTTGAAAACTTGGGACGTCGAAGATGTCGGTGAAATATTGCAGAAAAGTTTTGCTATCGTGTGCCGTACCGGCCTCCATTGCGCGCCGCGCATCCATGCTTTTTTAGGGACAGCACCGGCTGGAACGGTCCGTTTAAGCCTTTCCCGTTTTACAACCGACCAGGAGATTGATGATTGCCTTGCTGCAATAGGAGAGATGCTGCATGAAGCGGGTTGAAAGCAAAAAGGTGGAGAACTGTTTTGCCAGTACCCAGATGTATGAATACCGCCTTCCCCGGAAAATGAGTGAAGAAATGATTTGTGAATTCGGTAAAAATGGAAAATTAACGTTTCACCGCAATTTCCCCCGGCCTTTTTTTAAGCTAATTCTTGCTGACGGAACAACGGTCAAAGGGATTTTAAACGATACGGTTGTGAAAGCGCAATATCCGGACCAGAATCCGCAAGCTGGCAAACAACAATTCGAGGACTTGCTGGAAGAGTTATTGAACCGGCAAGACACAGATATGGAGTGGTAACGGCTTATGCTTCCTAATGATGGCATTATGGCAACACAAACAATTGTGCTGGGTGAAACGCAAAGCGTATGTCCGGAATGTTTGCAACGGATTCCGGCTGAGAAGGCATTGAAGGGTGACCGGGTGTTTTTGCGGAAACAATGCCCGGAACACGGGGAATATGAGGTGTGCATTTGGCAGGGGGAACCTGGCTATCAGGAATGGACCAACTCGTATCCGCCCACTCCTCCGGCAGAATGTGCCACGGAAACGAAGCAGGGCTGTCCGTTTGACTGTGGATTATGCCCGGACCATCGCCAACAAACTTGCTGCGTTTTATTGGAAGTGACCAATCAATGCAATCTATGTTGTCCCGTTTGCTTTGCCGAAGCTTCACCCGACAAAAAAGAAGAGCCGGATTTCTCCGTTATTGAGGGTTGGTATCGTATGCTCCTGGATAACGGAGGTCCTTATAATATTCAGTTGTCAGGCGGTGAGCCTACCATGCGGGACGATCTGCCGGAAATCATCATTATGGGAAAACAAATGGGCTTCGATTTCTTCCAGGTTAATACCAATGGCCTCCGCCTGGCGTCTGATGAGCCGTATGTAGAAAAACTGAAGGCCGCCGGCTTGAACTGTGTTTTTTTGCAATTTGACGGGATGACTGATCCTATTTATACAAAATTACGCGGCCAACCATTGCTGGCTGATAAGAAAAAAGTGATTGCAGTTTGCCGAAAATACGATCTTGGTGTAGTGTTGGTTCCGACCCTGGTGCCAGGGATCAATGACGGCCAAATCGGTGAAATTTTGGATTTTGCCATTCAGAATATGCCGGTTGTGCGGGGCGTTCATTTTCAGCCGGTCAGTTATTTTGGCAGATACCCGCAAGAACCGGGCGACCAGGATCGGATCACCATTCCCCAGGTGATTTCTGCGATTGAGAAGCAGACGGATGGACGGATCAAAGCCAGCTGTTTTCGACCGGCTGGCGGAGAACATGCCTATTGCTCTTTTCATGGTGATTTTATCCTCATGCCGGATGGGGAACTAAAACCTCTGCAGCAGAAGCTTGGTGCTTGTTGCTGCCAGGGAGAGAAGCCTGTTGAGACAGCGAAGCGGGCTCGGCAGGTTGTCGCCCGGCAATGGTCGGCGCCAGCACAAACAACATCAGTAAAGCAATCCCAATCTACAGGTATCGGCAATGTAGACAGTCTCGATGAATTTTTAGAGCGGGCTGCAACCTACAAATTGGCCATATCCGGAATGGCGTTCCAAGATGCCTGGAACCTGGATTTGGATCGACTCAAGCAGTGCTATATCCATGTTGTAGGACCGGATAACCGGTTGATTCCGTTTTGCGCGTATAATCTGACTGACCGGCATGGCCGGGGATTGTATAGGAGGACATGAAGATGACCGGTTTACCAATAACGCCATTGGATGATTGGATAGCGGAAAAAATTGGGGTCACGAACCAGTGGGTGACAAAAGAGCAGATAGCTGATTACCAATTAACCAAACTGAAAGAGACAGTCGAATACGCCAAGGAGTTGAGCCCTTTTTACCGCGGTCATTTAGCCGGCTTTGCAGTCGATGGGTTGAACAGTTTTGAAGAATTTTCGTTGGTTCCCTTTACGACGGCTGGCGATATCACGAAAAATGCCATGCGGATGCTCTGTGTGTCGCAAAGCCAGATCAATCGGGTTGTTACATTAACAACATCAGGAACTATGGGCCAGCCTAAGCGTCTTTACTTTACTCCGGGCGACCAAGAGTTGACGATTGATTTTTTTCGCTGTGGGATGTCGACGTTAGTTGGTCCGGGGGATAAAACGCTCATTCTGCTTCCGGGTGAACGGACTGGAAGTGTAGGTGATCTTTTGTCCGAAGGATTGACGCGAATTGGCGTCAAATCTGTTTCTTACGGATTGGTCGGACAGGCGCCGAATGCGGTTCACAGTATGTGCCAGGAAAGAGCGACCTGTATTGTTGGCGTACCTGTACAAGTGCTTGCTATGGCCCGCTATTGGGAACGCTGGGGAAAAAGCAATTGGACGCCAAGATGCGTGCTGTTGAGTACGGATCATGTGGCAACTGCGATTGTTGATGAATTAGAGCGGATTTGGAAATGCGAAGTATTTAATCACTATGGCATGACCGAAATGGGGTTGGGCGGAGGTTTGGAATGTGCTGCGCATGATGGCTGTCATTTGCGGGAAGCGGATTTGTATTTTGAAATCATTGACCCTGCTTCGGGGCAGCTTTTGCCGGAAGGCGAATACGGAGAAGTCGTCTTTACGACGCTCACCCGCCAGGGAATGCCCTTGATCCGTTACCGGACCGGAGACATGTCGCGGTTTATAGCCGGAACCTGTTCGTGTGGAAGTAAAGTCCGCCGCTTAGAGCGAATCCGAAGCCGGCGTAATGGGGAAATATGTTTTGGCCAGGAGTCTGGCTTTACTCTTGCGGATCTGGATGAAATCTTATTTCTCCTGCCGGAAATTACAAACTTCACGGCGGAAATACAATCCGGAGCGACTACTGTGTTAAAAATTACAGCGGCTATTTTACCAGATATCACATTCTTTGATAAGCGAGTTATTCTGCGCGCCCTGCGAAAAGTGCCGGCAATCCAGGCGGCGGAACAGGAAGGCGTTCTGTTGCTCGAGGTGGAAATTCTCAAGGAATGGTTTTTTTATCCTGGTAAGAGAGCAATACGTATCATTGATGCAGTAAAGGAGGCCAATGATGGCTGGAACGCGTAAGCAGGAAAAGACGATCTATTTACTTCGTCATGGCAATATTCTGCAGACGAATTGTGAACGCCGGTATATCGGACAAATCGATCTCCCTTTATCGGCTGCGGGAGTCCGTCAGGCCCATTTGCTGCAGTCGGAATTCAGAGGTAAAGAAATTTCTGCCGCTTTTTGCAGCGATTTAGTCCGTTCCATTGATACAGCCCGCATCATCTGCCAGGGACTGACTACAAATTTGATTTTTCGTCCTGATTTACGGGAAATCAGTATGGGGGAATGGGAGGGAAAAACATTTCAGGAAATTTCCCAAGCTTATCCGGATGAATATGCGAAGCGGGGGGAGAATATCGCCTGCTACCGGATTCCGGGCGCAGAAAGTTTTGGCGAGTGCAGGGAAAGGGTCGTCGAAGCATTTCATGAAATAACGAAAACAGTCGAGGGAAACATCTTGATTGTTGCCCATGCCGGAGTGAACAGGCTGTTGTTAGGATACATTCTCGGCATGCCGATTGAAAATATATTTCGGATTACGCAAAACTATGGGTGCATCAATGTATTAACTGCCAGCGAAGGGAAATATCATGTTTCGCTGATCAATGGATGCTACATACCGTAAATAAAATAAGAAGACGGTCTTTTGAATATGGGCGGTCTTCTTTTTGCGTACAAGCCTGTTTTGCCTGAAGGTAGCAACTGTGCAATTTGTTGAAATTATTTGTTGGAAATTAATTAAGGCGAGGTGAGATAATGTTTAATTTTTTCAAACGGCAGCCAGTTCCCAATAGTGCGAGACAGGAACCAATCAACAAATCTTGTGTTGCTGAAATAAAGCTCCCAGACATAAAAACTGTTTATTTATCAATCTCTGAATTATGTGCTGCAAATGTTGATGAGCTTTGCAATTTAGCCGGCGGGGCGGCTTTTGTCCTTGGTTTTGCTTCTCCTGACAATGATTTTCATCAACTGTCGACAAAGATTAAAAATTTGTTGCCATCCGATGTATCGTTTGTAATGTTGTCCACCGCCGGCGAATTATATAATGGCAAAAACAATTCTATTTATCAATCAACATTAGAAAACCGGAAAATGATATTGCTTCAGGCGTATTCAAAACAAATGGTAAAACAATGTCAGATTATTTCGGTGCCGCTAGGGAATGAAGATCTAAAAAATGGACGCATAGTAAAAAGTGTTAGTGAACGAGTCGCTTTTATTGAGCATCAATTGGAAAAAATTCAACTTGAATTTAATATCAACAGTAACGATACTTTGGCATTAACGTACATCGACGGATTATCGAATTCTGAAACTTTTCTTATGCAAGCTGTGTTTGCCAGTAAAAAATTTCCTTGCATGTTTGTTGGTGGTTCGGCGGGCGGGAAACTGGATTTTAAAAATACATATATTTTCGACGGCGGTACGGTTAGACAAAATTATGCAGTAATTTGTTTCGTGAAATTACATTCTGATTATCGTTACGGGATTTTTAAAACCGAGAGTTTTACTAAAGATATCGGTGAATTTGTAGTGTCAGATTCCAACTCAGCTTTACGCTATGTAAGCAAAGTATTTGATGAGAACTATAATAGTATTAGTTTTATTGCGTTATTGAAGAAACATTTTAATGTGCAAACTTCACAACAATTGGTCAAGGTTCTCGAAGGCTATAGTTTTGCCGTGGAAATTGGCGAGGAAGCTTTTGTTCGGTCAATTGCCAAGATCGACGAAGAAAATGATCGAGTATATTTTTTCTGTGATTTAGCTATGGGGGAAAAAATCCATATTGTCAAAAGAATAGGATTAGCGAATACGATCGCTAGGGATTGGCAGGCATTCACAGCAAATAAGCCGCAGCCAATAGGCGGAATTTTAAATGATTGTATCTTGCGCAGACTTTGTAATCCCAAAGAGATTGAACACATTGATGGTTTTTCTGGCATCGAAGTAGCTGGTTATTCCAGTTTTGGTGAATTGCTGGGTTCCAACATTAATGAAACGTTAACGGCCGTATTTTTCTTTAAGGTAGACGAACATACGGAATTTAATGATGATTATGTTGCAAAACTACCGATTCATTATAGTAATTTTGAAAAATATTTTTTGGAACGGCAATTGAATCAAATTAAAATAGTCAATCATCTCCGGACAAAAGCGGTAGATTTATTAAGTTCAAACAGTGAACATATACCTATGATTCTTGATCATATTCATAAAATCGAAAATCATGTGCGTACGATGGGAGATGATACAAAAAAACTTTTTCAATCGCTCACGGAAAACATATCGGATGTAAATGAGCTCATATCATCGAATGATCGGATTTTGCCAGCCATTCATGCATTAGATGAGAATACGAAAGATATAAAGCAAGTACTGGCATTGATCATGAATATTGCCGGCCAGACGAATTTATTAGCGTTAAATGCCGCGATTGAAGCTGCTCGCGCCGGTGAACAAGGCCGAGGCTTTGCTGTTGTAGCTGAAGAAGTGAGAAAGCTGGCTCAAAATACTCAAGATAGTTTGGGTAAAACTAATCATTCTATTCATACGCTGTTTGAAAGTGTCCGTGAGATAAGCACAAAATTAAATCAAAGCAACGTTTTTACGCATAAATTTAAATGTGATATCGACCAATTTAATAGCGTATTATCCGGTATCACGACGGATATCATTTATGCAGTAGATGAGATTTCCACATCCGTGAAGGAAATTTCCAATCTCAATTCGTTAAATGCGATTTCGCAAAGCGAATTGTCGAAAGTTTCAACCCTGGTTACATTTATGGAGCGGGAGGAAAAATAAGGAGCTGTTTTTCTATCTCCCCAAACTGCTTCTTTACAAGAACGTTTGTTCTATCGTATAATTGAGGCAAGCAGGGGAGCTGATGACAGTGGACGTGTTTGACAAGTTGAAGATCCTTACCGACGCGGCAAAATATGATGTAGCCTGTACCTCCAGCGGCGTGAACAAACGGGCGGCGGCCGGCGGCATAGGCAGTGCGGCCGCGTGCGGCATCTGCCACAGTTTTGCGGCGGACGGACGCTGCATATCGTTGCTGAAGGTACTAATGACGAATGTTTGTGCCTACGACTGCCAGTACTGTGTGAACCGGCGGTCCAATGACACGCCGCGCGCCTCCTTTACACCGCGGGAATTAGCGGAACTGATGATCAATTTTTACCGCCGCAACTATATCGAAGGTCTTTTCTTAAGCTCCGGGGTATTAAAAAATCCGGACTATACTACCGAACGAATGATTGAAGCGCTGCGTATTTTGCGGGAAGAGTACCGCTTTTCCGGCTATATCCATGCCAAAGCCATTCCGGGGACCGACAGCGTGTTAATTGCCCGGCTCGGCCTGTTGGCGGACCGCATGAGCGTGAACATTGAATTGCCGTCGCAGAACAGCCTGCGTTTATTGGCGCCGGATAAATCCAAACATTCCATTCTGATGCCCATGGGCTATATTCAAAACCGCATCCAGGAAAATTCCAAAGACTTGGTTAAATATCGAAGTGTTCCCAAGTTTGCCCCAGCCGGCCAGAGTACGCAGATGATTATCGGGGCGACACCGGATACCGATTGGCAAATATTAAATTTAACGGAAAGTTTGTATAAAAAATATAAATTGAAGCGTGTTTTTTTCTCGGCCTACACGCCGGTAGCTGAAAACAGCCTATTGCCGGCACTCAATACGAAGCCGCCTTTATTGCGGGAACATCGTCTCTATCAGGCGGATTGGCTGCTGCGCTATTACGGCTTTGCCGCCAACGAACTTTTGGATCAAAACCAGCAAAGCTTTAATCCCTACATTGACCCCAAGTGCAATTGGGCTCTTCGCCATATGGAATTTTTTCCGGTGGATGTGAACCGCGCGTCCTATAACAGCCTGTTGCGTGTGCCGGGGATTGGTGTGCTCAGCGCCAAACGGATACTGACTGCCCGCCGCACCACGTCGCTTACGTTTGACGGGTTGAAAAAACTCGGGGTGGTATTAAAACGGGCCCAATATTTCATTACCTGCAGCGGCAAGCGGGCCGACCGGGTCAAGAACACATCGACGGCGTTTCTGCAGTCTTTGCTGTCGGATAAGACGCGGGATTTATACCGGCAAAATTTCCTGTTGGGGGAACAATCGGAACAACTGTCTTTGTTTGAACCGCTTGCGGACCAGCAAAATCAGCATATGCAGGAGGAACTTCGACAATGCATAACCGGCCGGATTTGATTTATTGTTACGACGGGAGTTTTGAAGGTCTGCTGTGCTGCGTGTTTGAAAGCTACGACCAACAGGAAATCCCCCTGGATATTTTTTCACCGGCTTCTTTGCAAACTACATTATTGCCGGTAAAAGAAATTCAAACGGAACCGCAAAAAGCAAAGCGGGTATTCGATTCTATTCCGAAAAAAATTGGTTTGGCGGCATTGGATTTTATTCAACGCGCCTTTTTAACTTGCCATGCCCAAAAGGAATTATATATCCTGTTATTTTTGCGTAAAGGATATCGCCATGGGCCTTCTGTTATGGACATGTTGACCGATGAAGTAGTCAATACACTAGTTACAGCGGTCAAGCATTTGGATAAAGAAAGCCACTTGCTCAAGGGGTTTATCCGGTTTTCCGTGGTGAACAATACGTTGGTTGCTCAGATCGAACCCAAGAATTACGTACTTCCTTTCTTGATCCAGCATTTCCGGGAACGGTACCCGGAAGAACGGTTTTTAATCTATGATGCAACGCATGGAATGGGTCTGATATACCAACCGTATAAAGCAATGATTATTCCGATCGAAGAGTTGCAACTGCCTGAAGTGGATGAAGAGGAGCAGACGTTTCGCGAACTATGGCAACTGTTCTATAATACGATCGAAATCAAAGGGCGGCATAATCCGCGCTGCCGCATGAGCCAGATGCCGAAACGGTATTGGAAAAACATGACGGAATTTGGCGAAGGACAGACGCTGGTACAGAAGCGAACGAAGGCTGCCAATGAACTGCCTGGCTTTAGCGGCCGGTTATTGACGGAAAAAGAGGGATGAAAAAATTTTCTGGACGGAAGGGTCGATTAATGATACATTGAAGCTTAAATGGACCCGGTGATTTTGCCTTGATAGCGTGGAGGACAGCACTATATGAAGCAGTGGTCAGAATTTCGGTTTGCAGAAACAGTTGCGGTTGCCCGGGACCTACTAGGGTCGCATCTAGTCAGTGAAACGGCCGATGGCGTGGTTAGCGGGAAAATTGTTGAAGTCGAAGCGTATGGAGGTTTTTCTGATGCGGGTTCGCATATCAGCCGTGGCGTGACGGAGCGGACCAAGATTATGCTGGATAGGCCGGGGTTGGCGTATGTGTATATTATTTACGGCGTTCATCACTGTATTAACGTGGTGGCACATCCGGAAGGCCAGGCGGGTGCTGTGCTGATACGGGCGCTTGAGCCGTTGAGCGGGATCGACATCATGCAAAAACGGCGGGGTGTGCAGGAAATCCGTTCGTTGTGCAGTGGACCGGGAAAATTGTGCCGGGCATTTGGGATTACGAAGGAACATAATGGACATTTCTTGGCCGAACAGCCGTTGTATTTGCTGCAAGGACCGCAAGTCGGCGATGAGCAAATCGCTGCTGTTCCGCGGGTTAATATCGATTATGCCGGCGAAGCGAAACATTGGCCATGGCGGTTTTATATAAAGAACAATCGGTATATTTCCCGGAAATAGAAAAGAGTGTTGAAAAAGGCCAATCTGCGTTGTCTTGACCTTTTTCAACACTCTTATAGTTTTGTAAGGATAATTAATTGTATCAATACTTCAACGTCTACAAATTCTGATGTGCCGCGATAGCCATATTTAAGTCTTCAATGAATGCGTCAACCATTTCTTCTTTTGTGGCCCAGGAAGTGACGAGGCGGATCACGGAATGTTCGTCGTCAATTTTTGACCAAATATAGAACTCGTATTTTTCTTCCAGTATTTTTACCAGCCAATTTGGCAAAATCGGAAAGATTTGATTGGTAGGGGAGTGGGTCAAGAATTGATAGCCGTTGTTGCTGATGGCGTCTTTCAATAATGCAGCCATGGTATTGGCATGTTTGGCCAGCTCAAAATATAACCCGTCCTGGAACAGTTCAGCGAACTGTATGCCCAGGAGCCGCCCTTTAGCTAATAATGCCCCTTTTTGTTTCATGGAATAGCGGAAGTCTTGTTTCAGTTCATTGCGGCAGATGACGAGAGCTTCGCCGAGCAGTGCGCCGTTTTTTGTTCCGCCGATATAAAATGCATCAACCAATTGCGCCATATCGGACATGGTCATATCATTTTCCGATGAGCAGAGGGCCGAACCCAATCGTGCGCCGTCAATATACAGATATAGGTTGTTGTTTTTACAGCAGCGGCTTATTTCTTCTAATTCCGCTTTGCTGTAGATGGAACCGATTTCTGTGGGGTTAGAGATGAAGACCAATTTTGGCTTTACCATATGCTCATCGGTATGCGCAGTAAGAACGGCTTCAATCTGAGGAGCGGTCAGTTTTCCATCGTTTACTTCGACGGCTATAATTTTATGGCCGGTGGCTTCAATCGCTCCGGTTTCATGAACCAGAATATGGCCGGTATTGGGGGCGACGACGGCTTCGTGGGGACGCAAAAAGGCGGAAAGGGCAACCAGGTTTGTCTGCGTGCCGCCGGAAAAGAAATGAATGTCAACGTCAGATCGGTTCATCAATTGTTTTATCCGTTCCCCTGCTTGTCTGCAATAGGGATCGCCGCCGTAGCCTTCTGTTTGTTCCAGGTTGCAGCGAAGCAGGGAATCTAATATTTTGGGGTGAGCTCCCTCGCCATAGTCATTTTTAAAACTATACATTGATATGAGCCTCCTTATAGGCGTTTGCTATTTGTTTTCTGGATTGTCCTGCTTTGAAATTCGCGCTGTGTTGCAAAAGAACAGAACGACATGCTTTAACGATATCCCGCATACGCACGGTTGTCAATACGCCATAAAGAGGCGATGTCCGGTCTTGTTATGATGATGTCAAAAAATTAACAATGTTTAGCAAAGGGATGCAGGATTTAAAAATCGCTGGTCAAACTAATGAAGTATTGTAGGTTATTCGTTGGGCAACTGTTTCGGAGAAGGATATAAGTGAGCCTTAGGTTCGGAGGGGGTTATTGCCCCCGCCGAACCCTTAGAGCGAACTTAGTTCGAGTTTTATAGCCTGTAATACCCACAGGGCACAGGGACCCCGCCCTCTTAGGTCGGGGATCAACAGGCTGTTAACGAGATAAAACAAAAGGAGAAACCGATGGAACGTGATCAAAAGCCGTTGACGCATGATTGGCGGGAGAAACTGTTTATCATCATCTTTCAGGCAGATACGGCCAAAGGAAAAGCCTTTGATGTCGTCATCCTTTGGCTGATTGTATTAAGCGTGCTGGCCGTAATTGTTGAAAGTGTTCCGGACATCGAGGAAAAATATTCCAATGGATTGAAACTGCTTGAATGGGGCTTTACGCTTGTTTTTACCGTTGAATACTTTTTGCGTATTTTATGCGTGCGAAACAAATGGCGTTATATTAGCAGCGCATTAGGGATAATTGATTTATTGACCATATTGCCGACTTATTTGGGATTGCTTTTTGCCGGCATGCAATATTTTCTGGTTATACGCGCTCTGCGTCTGCTGCGGATTTTTCGGATTTTAAAGTTAGGCAGATACGTTGGGGAGTCCCATTTATTGATAAAGGCCCTGCAGGCGAGCCGGTTTAAGATTACGGTTTTCCTGAGTACTGTTTTGACCCTGGTTGTTATCATCGGGACGCTGATGTACGTCATTGAGGGAGCGGATAGCGGCTTTACCAGTATTCCCGTCGGCATGTACTGGGCCATTGTAACGCTTACTACTGTAGGATTTGGCGATATTACGCCCGTCACTTTCGCGGGCAGAACGCTCGCGGCCGTCGTCATGATCCTCGGCTACGGAATTATTGCTGTGCCTACCGGTATTGTGACGGTTGAATTGGCCCACCAGTCAAAAAAGCAAAGGCAAGAGCTTGTATGTACAGGCTGTGGCGCAGGCGGACATGATGGTGATGCAGGATTTTGCAAATATTGCGGTGAGAAACTGGTTTAGGATTGGACACGGATAGATATCATTCATTCATGCCGAAGCGGTTTACGCAATACATAAGAAGAATAATTGCTGTAATGCTTCCCGCAATGACAGGAGAAGTTTGGAGAGTTTGTGGTACCGCTTCATACAAGCCAAATAAACCAAATAAAATAAAGATAATCGCAGCGGCCCATTTTACCATCCGTTCCGGTATTTTTTTGCCTAGGACAATACCGATGATGATGCCGACTGCGTCCGCGATGATCATTCCGGAGGTCGTTCCCATCCATACCGGGACGATCTCATTGAATTGCGCTGCCAATGCGATCGTTGCGAATTGGGTTTTGTCGCCCATTTCGGCAAAAAAGAAAGCGATTGCAACCGTCCAGAAAGGGCTATATCGATTGCGCTGTTCTTCGCCATCCAGTTTATCGCCGCGAATGGTCCAAAGACCGAACAGAATGAAAGAAGCGGCGGCAGCGATTTGAACATAATGCATTGGCACGAAGTGGGTGATATATGTGCCAACGACTACTGCAAAAAGATGATTTAGGAGCGTAGCGGCAAGAACGCCCCACATGACGGTTTGCCAGCGGTATTTCATGGCAAAGGCCATGGCCAGTAATTGGGTTTTATCACCCATTTCTGCCAGTACTACGAACAATAAAGAAGTTAAAAAAGCGGTCATTACTCATCCCCCTAATATTCCTCTGACTCGAAAAAAAAGACCTTTAGTATGGTTTTACGCCATACTAAAGGTCTCGCTAATTGACACTCGGCCAACAACAGAGCCAGATGGAAATTCCATCAGTATGTTGACTCTGTTCTCTGAGCTACTCCCCTTTAGAGGTATTCTGTTCTTCATCTATTGTAAGGGAATAGAACGGGGGAGTCAACCCTTTAATTAATGTTGAATAAGGTCTTTGATGACTTCGCCGGCAATGATCAGCCCGGCAACGGACGGAACAAAAGAAATACTGCCGGGAATTTGGCTGCGAACCGTGCATTTGCGAGTCGTTCCCGCGGGACAGACGCAGTGCGTAGCACAGCTCGCTTCCTCCGTTCCCCTAGGTTTCAATGGTGTTTCCTTAGAATAAACTACTTTTACTGAAGTAATTCCGCGCGTGCGCAATTCTTTGCGCATCACCTTTGCCAATGGGCAAACGGAGGTTTGGGATATGTCAGACACTTCGAATTTGGTAGGGTCTAATTTGTTTCCGGCCCCCATACAGCTGATGACCGGAATGTTGCGCATTTTAGCCTGCATTATCAAGTCGATCTTTGCCGTTACAGTATCGACAGCATCCACGATGTAGTCATAATCGTCGGCGATCAGGCCTTGCGCCGTTTCCGGCATGTAGAACTCTTGGAATGTTGTCACTTCAGCTTTGGGGTTGATTTCTAAAATGCGTTCTTTCATCACATCTACTTTCGGTCTGCCAATCGTTTTATGGGTAGCATGCAACTGGCGGTTAAGATTAGTCAGGCAGATGCAGTCATCGTCGATGAGGACGAATTTGCCAATGCCGGCGCGAACTAATCCTTCTACTGTAAACGAACCGACACCGCCGATGCCGAAAACAGCCACCTTGCTGCTCTTTAATTTTTCTAACGCCTCTTGTCCAATAAGCATTTCTGTTCGTGAGAATGAGTGTAGCATTTTGTCATCCTTCCATGCTGATTTCTATTCATAGTAAGATCTTTGGCACACGCAGGTTTTCCTTATTATATCATAAATAAACGGCTAGGTAGGGGATTAAGGTCAGCAGGGCATTCTGTTTTGGGCAGTAAGCAGGATTTTTGTTGTTGGTGTCAAATGTGAAAAATGTCAGCTGTTATCATAATCCGATAATGGGGTGGTTTTGTTGATACGTGGCGGCAAAATTTTTCTTGCAATCCTGGGGCTGCCTAAGACGCTGTATTTTAACTTTAAATATTTTGATTTTAGGCATGCTATTCAACTTCCTGTGTTGGTTTCACACAGAGTGAATTTGGAAAAGTGTGGCGGAACTGTCAAAATTGATGCCCCAATCCATTTCGGCATGGTTAAGCTTGGTTACGGAGATGTCGGATTTTTTGACCACCGTCAAGTTAGAAGCAGTTGGAAAGTAGGGGGTGCGGTTCTATTCCACGGCGCGGCAAACCTTGGTAATGGCTTTCGGATTTATTGCGGCGGCCTTTTGGAGTTTGGCGCAAATTTTAAAATGTCTTGTGAAAGTCAAATTTATTGTTTTAAAAAGATTTCGTTTGGTGAGGATGTTTTGGTGTCCTGGGAAACCTTGTTCATGGACTCTGATTTTCACAAGGTGATCGTAGATAACCAGATTTCTAATTCTCCCAAAGAAATTACAATCGGGGATCGTGTGTGGATTGGCTGTCGCTGTGTCATATTGAAAGGCGCTTGGGTGAGTAGTGATGTGATTATAGCAGCCAACAGCACGGTTGCCGGACTGTTTGCCGAACCGGAAACCGCTATTGGCGGCAGCCCGGCTAAAATTATTAAAAGAGGCGTCAAATGGGAAGCATGAAAAGTTGAATGGAGGAAATAGGATGATTACGAACTTCGAAGAAATTGTAAAATGCGCACAGGCAAAAGGTCCGAAAACCATAGCCGTCGCTGTTGCGCAAGACCTTGATGTTTTATTGGCGGTGAAAAATGCCAGTGATTTAGGCATCGCCACCGCGATTTTGGTTGGCGACGAGGCGGAAATCCGGAAAATCGCCCAGGACAACCAGATCAATTTGGCTGGCTTTACAATTGTCAACCAAACCGACAAAGTGGAAGCCTGCAGAACCGCGGTACAGCTGGTTTCAAGCGGCAAAGCGCAAGTATTAATGAAGGGGATCATTGATACGGCGATTATCTTAAAGGCCGTATTGGATAAAGAAATTGGCCTGCGGACTGACAATGTCCTGTCGCATGTGGCCGTAGCGGATGTTGATGGCTATGACCGGTTGTTCTATATTACCGATGCGGCAATGAATATAGCACCGGATGCAGCTACAAAAAAACAAATTGTAGAAAATGGAATACAGGTTGCGAACGCATTAGGGAATGATTGTCCTAAAGTGGCTTGTGTCTGTGCCGTAGAGAAAGTGAATCCTAAGATGCAGGCTACGCTGGATGCTGCGGAACTTGTGAAAATGAACGAAAGCGGCGAATTAACAGGCTGTATCGTGGCAGGTCCTTTTGCGCTGGATAATGCAGTGTCGGCGGAGGCTGCCAAACATAAAGGAATATCCGATCCAGTAGCCGGTCACGCAGATATCTTGCTGATGCCGTTTATTGAGGCGGGGAATATGCTGTACAAGTCGATTGTTTTCTTTGCTCGCGGGAAGATCGCCGGCATTGTTGTTGGCGCAAAAGCACCGATCGTGCTGACGTCCAGAGCCGATTCGGATATTGCAAAACTGAATTCCATTGCGATCGGCGTTTTAATGGCCAGCAATTATGCGGAGAAACGCGGCGTATAACGGCCGGATAGGCTGAACGTCGCTAGTTGCCGGTTTTTAAGGTTTTCACATATGTGACCCAAAAAGCAGCTATTTGTTCAGAACAAATAGCTGCTTTTGCCTGTTTGTAAAAGAAAGATCAGCAAATTTAATTACAATGATTTTACACTGGAAATGTTAGTCATCCATGGCGTTTTCAATGACAGCCGCGACCAAACGCTCGATAGCGCTCAGTTCTTGGTTGTGGCGTTCGTTTTCCTGGCGCTGTCGTTCTTGCCATTCCCAGTCATTTTCATTGTCGCGGCGTTGCATTTCCCATTCGTGACGATCATTTTCTTCTTGCAGACGGCGATCGTGGTCGGCATCTTGCTGTTGTGGACGTTCATTTTTATATTGTCGTTGGTCGTTACCGTTATTTTGATTTTGATGGTGGCTGTTATCGTTATTTACATCTTGACGTTGTGTGTTAGCCGGTCGTTTTTGCTGCTGTTGTTGGTCTTCCGGCCGCGGTGCTGCTCCGGTTGTAACGGCGGTTGTCCCTAACAACAATAGTCCGGCGACTGCACAGATTGCTAGCTTTTTTAGTAATTTGTTCATATTAATACTCTCCTTACTCCTTGAAAAATCAAACTTACGGACCAATCATACACCCGCTTCCTTGGAATTTTGTTAGAAGAATACGTGAAAACTTGTAAAATAAATTGACGGTGATGAGAACTAAGGGTAAAATAAGGATAAATAAATAATTGTCCTGACCGGCAGGGTACGCCTTTCCGGGAGGGAGGTTTGGGACTACCTGCGGAAAAGAGTTTTCTCTGATCTTAGGGGCAGACAGAGTACCTGTTTTTGCCGATAAAACCTTCCATGACGGAGGGTTTTTCTTTTTTACGCGGACAAAGTTGCAACCACAGGAAAGGGGCACAACAATGTATAATTGCAAATCAAAAATTGCCACCGAATTTATTGACGACCAGGAAATTTTGGACACACTGGAATATGCCCGGAACAACAAAAGCAACCGGGAACTTATTAACAGCATTTTGGAACGGGCGAAAGACTGTAAAGGCTTGACCCACCGTGAGGCGGCAGTTCTTCTGGAATGTGATTTGGAAGACGAGAATGAAAAAATGATGTCTTTGGCCAAAGAAATCAAACAAAAATTGTATGGGAACCGCATCGTAATGTTTGCGCCTTTATACCTTTCCAATTATTGCGTAAACGGCTGTGTATACTGTCCTTACCATCATAAGAACAAGACGATTTCCCGCAAAAAACTTTCCCAGGAAGATATTGCGCGCGAGGTAGTAGCGTTGCAGGATATGGGGCATAAGCGGCTGGCGTTGGAAACGGGGGAAGACCCTGTTAACAATCCGATCGAATACGTATTGGACAGCATCAAGACCATTTACAGCATCAAACATAAGAATGGGGCCATCCGGCGTGTGAATGTCAATATTGCTGCAACAACAGTGGAAAACTACCGCAAACTGAAGGACGCGGGGATCGGCACGTATATTCTTTTTCAGGAGACCTATCATAAAAAATCGTACGAAGAACTGCATCCGACGGGACCCAAAAGCGACTACGCCTACCATACCGAAGCGATGGACCGCGCCATGGAAGGCGGGATCGATGATGTTGGCCTGGGTGTTTTGTTCGGCTTGAATATGTACCGCTATGATTTTGTCGGTTTGCTCATGCATGCCGAACATTTGGAGGCGGCCATGGGAGTCGGACCGCACACCATCAGCGTACCGCGGATTCGCCCGGCCGATGATATCAACCCGGAAGATTTTAGTGATGCGATTTCTGATGAGATCTTTGCGAAAATCGTCACGGTGCTTCGCATTGCGGTTCCCTACACCGGCATGATCGTTTCGACCCGTGAATCGCAAAAGACGCGTGAGCGTGTGCTGCAATTAGGAATAAGCCAAATCAGCGGCGGCTCCAGAACCAGCGTCGGCGGGTATGTGGAACCGGAACCGGAAGAAGATAACTCGGCGCAGTTTGATGTGAACGATACGCGGACCCTTGACGAAATTGTGAATTGGCTGTTGACTTTGGGCTACATTCCCAGTTTCTGCACCGCCTGCTATCGGGAAGGACGGACGGGGGACCGGTTTATGAGCCTTGTAAAATCCGGACAAATTGCGAACTGCTGCCAGCCCAATGCCCTGATGACGCTCAAAGAATATTTGGAAGACTACGCTTCGGCAGATACCAAAGCAAAGGGCGAAGTGGTGATTGCCAATGAAATCCCTCGTATTACCAACGACAAAGTCCGGGCAATTGCCATCGATCATTTGACAGAACTTACGGACGGAAAACGCGATTTCCGTTTCTGACAGGGAACACTGGCGAAGCGGCGGACGGTTCAATTGGCAGCTACAATGCCGCAACCCGAAATTATAATCGAGGCAGAGCTGACACCTTTGATAGGGGTGTCAGTTTTGTTTTGGAGCTGCAATGGAATTGGCGGCAGTCATTCGGCCCGGATGGTTCCAAGCATTTCTTCTCCAATAACAGAAAAAAGGATTTTTACCACTTCGGCCGAATGAAATTTAATATATGTATAGTTTTAGGCAGCGCTCTCTGATGCTGGGATAGCGTCGATAGTTTGCCGATACCACAGCTTGTTACCCAAAATACAATCGTTACGAGGAGTGGGAATGGATGAAAAAAACGTTATTCGATCAAACCCAAATTGGCGGGATGAAACTGAAAAACCGCTTTTTCCGTTCGGCGACTTATGACGGCGTTGCCGGCGAAGGCGGACATTGGACGGAACCACTGTTTCAAGTGTATGAAAACCTGGCGAAGGGCGGAGTCGGGACCATCATCACCGGCCTTACGGCGGTGGATGGTTCGGAACAGCTAATGCCCGGCCAGGCGGGCCTATACGATGATTCGTTTATTGGCGAATATCACCAACTTGCTGAACGGGTTCATGCCCATGGAGCCAATATAGTGGTGCAATTGGCGTGTTTGGGATCGCAGTCTTTTTATAAAAAAGGCAGCGGCAAGACGCTATGGGGACCTAGCGCGGTGGAGGATTTGGCTTACAAAGTAACGCCAAATGAAATGACAAAACAGGACATCTTGTTTGTCCAGGAAGCGTTTGCCGCTGCCGCTCTTAGAGCGAAACAGGCTGGAGTTGACGGTGTCCAACTGCACGCAGCGCACGGATATTTGTTAAGTAAATTTCTGACGCCGTACTATAACCGTCGCAATGATGAATACGGCGGCAGCATTGAAAATCGGGCCAGGATGACAGTAGAGACCTATCGGGCAGTGCGGGAGAAGGTTGGCCCTGAGTATCCGATACTGGTAAAAATCAACAGTGAAGATTACATGGATCAGGGCATGACGTTTGCCGAGTGCCGGTATGTTTGCCAACGGTTGGCGGAACTGGGGATCAATGCAGTTGAGGTTAGCGGCGGCAGCAGTTCTTCGCGGTCCAACGAAGGGTCGGCCCGGAAAATTTCGCCGGAACAGGAATCGTACTATAAAACTTACGCGGCTGAAATAGCGAAAGAAATCGGTGTTCCGGTTATTTCGGTAGGCGGTCATCGGGATTTTGCCTCGCTGACGGAGATCGTAAATGAAACCCCCATTGCATACATTGCCTTATGCCGCCCGTTGATTTACGAAAATGACTTGATTACCCGCTGGCAAAATGGCGACTTGGGACGGGCCAAATGCGTTTCCTGCAATAAATGTTTTCGTATCGGCGGAACAAGGTGTGTATTTAATAAAAAAGCTGAGGATTGAAAAAATTCTTTTGATTTGCAATATATCTACAGGTTATAATAGTCCGGGGAGGGTGATACATGCACAAAATAATGAAAATCGATATTGTCACCAGACCGGATAAGCTGAACGAATTAAAGGAAGCGATGAACGCCATCGGAGTGGCCGGGATGACGATTAGTCAAGCGTATGGCTGCGGCCTGACCAAAGGACATAAAGAAGTGTACCGGGGGCGTGAATTTTCCATCAATCTCCTGCCGAAGATTAAAGTTGAGATTGTTGTTTGCGAAGTGCCGGTTGAAAAGGTAGTCGAAACAGCGCAAAAAGTTCTGCGAACCGGTGAACTGGGAGACGGGAAAATCTTCATCTATCCGCTTGAAAATGCAGTTCGCATCCGCACCGGCGAAGAAGGATGTTTGGCGATTATGGATCCGAAGGACCAGGAATAAATTTTGCGAAAATAGGCTATTCACAAAAACTTTTTTGTGTTATACTCGTATTGTTCTTGGAATGGAATAAAAATTGTGGCAAAGCTGCCACCACTTGTTCTGCGAATAAAATAAAAAATCGTGGCGATGTTGCCACCATTGATGAGCATATGCTGATAGTATGCTTGTTAATGGTGGCTTTATTTTTTTGAACAACATTCGCCGACGCAGAAGAAATGAATATGGAGGTAGGAGAGAGGAATGGAAACATCGGTTAGTTCAATAGCCATAGGGTTAGATACGGTATGGGTGTTACTGTGCGCTGCACTGGTATTTTTTATGGAAGCTGGGTTTGCCGCATTAGAGGCCGGATTTATTCATAGCCGTAATTCATTGAATATTATTATGAAAGTGCTTATGGATTGCACTGTAGGCATTATTGGTTATTTTCTGTTGGGTTTTGCTATCATGTATGGTGTTGATAAAGCCGGTTTGATTGGTTTTTCCGGCATTGGACTTTCCGGAGATTATTCCGCTGTTGGCTTAAAAATTCCTTTATATGCTTTTTGGCTGTTCCAGGCTGCGTTTGCGATCGCGATGGCGACCATTGTTTCCGGCGCAGTGGCTGAACGGATGAAATTTGCGCCGTATATCGTATTTTCTTTTGTGGCAACCGTGATTATTTATCCGATTGCCGGCCATTGGGTCTGGAATAGCGGCGGCTGGTTGAACCAGCTGGGCATGCTGGATTTTGCCGGTTCGGCAGTCGTCCATTCTTTGGGCGGCTGGGCTGCACTAGCTGCTGTTTTGGTACTTGGACCGAGAAATAACCGCTTTCTTAAAGATGGAACGATCACAGTTATGCCGGGCCATAATTTGCCGTTGGCTGCTTTGGGCGCGTTTATTCTCTGGTTCGGTTGGTTTGGTTTTAACCCGGGCAGTACGTTGTCCGGACTGGATTTGAATATCGCCAGGATTGCCGTGAACACAAACTTGTCGGCTGCGGCAGGCGGTACGATGGCCGCATTGGTTACTTTGGCGAAATTTGGCAAAGCAGATCCCAGTATGGCGATCAACGGCGCGTTGGGCGGTTTGGTTGCAATTACAGCCGGCTGCGCGTATGTTGAACCGGTTAGTTCGTTGTTGATCGGCGCTGTTGCCGGCGTACTGATTGTTCTTGCGGTTCCCTTCTTTGACTCGTTGCGGGCGGATGATCCGGTCGGTGCGATTGCGGTGCATGGTGTTTGCGGTACGTTCGGAACGATTGCCGTGGGTATTTTTGCCGAACAGGGCGGCCTCTTGTATGGCGGCGGTTTTCATTTGCTGGGCGTACAACTGTTAGGGGTAGTTGCGGTATCTTTGTGGGGCTTCGGATCTACGTATGCCGTGTTTAGCGTGCTGAAGAAAACAGTGGGTATCCGGGTAACCAAAGAAGAGGAAATCATGGGGTTGGATATGAGCGAGCACGGTATGGCTTCTTATAACGAATTGGAGCATCCGACGCTGGGAGGATATATCCAACAACTGCCGGTTCACCAAGTTAATCCGATATTGATCAAAAAAGAGGATGTAACGACGGCGTAATGCGATTTGGGTTTGGTGTTTCGTAGTATATAAAAAATAGACGAGGGAGTTTCCTCAACGGGGGAAGTTCCCCTCGTCTATTTTTTTGCCGGGAAAAGTGGTTTAGCGGCCAGGGGCAGAAGGAACGTTATGTACAAAGTGGAATTATGTATAACAATAGAATCCGCGTTTTACCGGAAAGGGGTTATTGTGTGAAGATTTTAGCTTTGAATGGAAGCCATCGGGGTGAAGCTGGTTGTACGCAATGGCTGTTGAACAAGATGGCTGAAGGAGCGATAGACGCGGGAGCGGAATTCGAAATTGTTACTTTAGCCAATCATGAGATTGTTCCTTGTACCGGCTGCGAAATTTGTCATACGCCGGAACATTACTTGAAGTGTGTTTTTGCGGAAACGGATGAGGTGGAAGCGATCCATGCAAAAATGCGGGCGGCGGATATTTACATTTTTGCAACACCGGTCTATGTATTTACTCTGTCAGGGTTGATGAAGATTTTTTTGGACCGGCTCAACAGCACACTCGGCTCGAGTGAATTATGCGTAACGAAAAGCGGCCTGTTTTTTGGCAAGGTTGACCCAAATTTCCACTCCAAGCCGTTTGTCGTGTTAACTTGCTGTGGCAATGTGGAGAATGAAACGGTGAAGAACGTTGTAGCCTATTACAAAACCTTTGCCAGATTTTTTGATGCGCCGATTGTGGGGGTTTTGACGCGCAAATCGATTGGCGTCATGGGGATTGGTAATGGCCAGGAAAAGGGAGAACAAAAACCGGTGATCACCGAAGTGAGTAATGCTTACATACAAGCAGGGCGGGAATTGGCTTTGCAGGGACGGATTACGCAGGGAACACAGAAGAAGGCGAACCAGGATATTTTAAGTATACCTTTTTCTTGCATTCTCATGCGGTTTCGTTTTTTGAAAGAGATGGTTGTTCGCAGAATTCGGGGCAATAAGCAATAAGGCTGGATCGTTATTTGCTCATAAACGTGTGAAGGAACAAAAAAGTCCCATCCATGCGGAAGCGCAGCGGAAAGTATTGCCGTTGCTGGATGGCGAACTAAAGCTGCAGATGTATGAGACCGTGGACCTATAATAGAGAAATAAAATTAAATCAATAAAAATCGCGGATCGACATAATTCTGTCACAATTATGTTTTATACTGTTAATGTAGCGACGGCACTTTTGTGAAAACTTGAAATTGTAGGAGGCTCCTTATGCGTAAGTATAAACGGTATATGGCGAAGCTGGTTCCGGTCGTAATGCTGTTAACCATGGCATCCCCGGTATTTGCCG
>Ga0316604_10000475_pt1 | contig 48482 bp, 40 predicted proteins | sample OWC_soil_day20_C_FD_207650 | JGI IMG/M metagenome (GOLD analysis project Ga0316604, IMG submission 207650) | Wetland soil microbial communities from Old Woman Creek delta, Ohio, United States - OWC_soil_day20_CT | ecosystem: Environmental > Terrestrial > Soil > Wetlands | place: USA: Ohio...
CGCGCAGGACCTCTCGGAAATGCGCATCGATTCGAGCTTCGCCGAAGCCGACATCGGCAAGATCAAGGAAGGCCAGAAGGTCCGCTTTACGGTCGATGCCTTTCCCGACAAATCGTTTGTCGGCGAAGTGCAGCAGATCCGCATGAACGCGACGGTACAGCAGAACGTCGTGACCTACAACGTTCGCGTTTCGCTGCAAAATCCCGACCAGATCCTGTTGCCGGGGATGACCGCCTACGTCAACATCGGCGTCGCCCGGCGCGACAACGTGCTGCTGGTTCCCAACACCGCGCTGCGCTTCAAGCCGCCCGAAGCCGAAGCAAGCAAAAACGGTTCGACAGCCCGAGAACCCGGAGGCAAGGGCAAAAAACGCGATGGCGCCAGCGGCACCGTTTATGTGATCGACGGCAAGACACTCAAGCCGATCAGCATCCAACTCGGAATTACCGACAATCGCAATACCGAAGTCGTCGGCGGCGAGCTCAAGGCCGGCGACCAGGTAATCGTCGGCGAAAACACCGCGACCGGCGGCGGCAAGCCTTCGAGCGTCGGCATGAGGTTGTTCTGATGTCCGAATCGGTGATTCGCGTCGCCGGGCTCGGCAAGTCGTACGTCACCGCCGCCGGCTTGTTCCCGGCGCTCAAGGGCGTCGATCTGGCAATTGGGCACGGCGAATTCGTCGCCATCATGGGGCCGTCGGGTTCGGGAAAATCGACCTTCATGAACCTGCTCGGCTGCCTCGACACGCCGACCATGGGCGACTACTTTCTCACCGGTCGCAATGTCGCGCACATGGGCAGCGACGAACTCGCAGTGCTGCGCAACCGAACCATCGGCTTCGTCTTTCAGGGTTTCAACCTGCTGCCGCGCATGAGCCTCGAAGACAACGTCGCGTTGCCGCTGGTCTATACCGGCATCGAGCGCAGCGCGCGCCGCGCCAAGGGCCGCCAGATGCTCGCGCGAGTCGGCCTGGAGAGCTACGCCGCTTCGCTGCCGGCGCGCATCTCGGGCGGCCAGCAGCAGCGCGTCGCGATCGCTCGCGCGCTGATCAATTCGCCGAGTCTGATCCTCGCCGACGAGCCGACCGGCAACCTCGACAGTCACACCAGCGAAGAGATCATGGCGCTCTTCGGCGAGCTCAACGACGAGGGGATCACCATCGTGCTGGTCACCCACGAGGCCGACATCGCGGCGCACGCCAAGCGCCAGGTGCGTTTTTTCGACGGCCTGATCGTCAGCGATGTACGCCACGACAGTGCCACCCCGGCGCGGATGCCCGCGCCATGCTAGCGGCGATGCTCGGCGAAGCCTGGCATGCGATGGGCTGCAACCGCATGCGAACGGCGCTGACCATGCTCGGCATGGTGATCGGCGTCGGCTCGGTGGTGCTGATGATGGCCATCGGCCAGGGCGCTCAATACGCTGTCGCGCAAACGATCAGCACCATGGGCAGCAATCTGTATGTAATTATCGCCGGCTCGACGCAGGCCTCTGGCGTTCGCTCGGGCGGCGGCTTCGGCTTCACGCTGCGCGTCGCCGACGCCGACGCGATCGCTGAGCTCGACGACGTCACTTACGTCGCGCCGGTGCACCAGGGAACGCAACAGCTTGTCTATGGCGCCAAGAACTGGAGTTCGGTCGTCGTTGGTACCACCCCGGAGTACCTCGATGCGCGCGCCTGGTCGGTGGCCAGCGGCCACAGCTTCGGCGAATCCGACGTGCGCTCGGCAACGCGCGTCGCGCTGATCGGCAAAACGGTCATCGAGAACCTCTTCGAACCCGGCGAAGACCCGCTCGGCAAGACCATCCGCGTTCGCCAGACGCCTTTCGTCGTCGTCGGCACGCTCGGCGCCAAGGGCCAGAACCTCGACGGGCGCGACCAGGACGACACCATCATCATTCCGCTGTCGACCGCGCAGCGCAAGGTCTTCGGCGTCCCCTTCGCGGGTTCGGTACGCTCGATCATCGTCCAGGCCAGTTCGGCCGAAGCGATGCCCGCGGTCGAAAAGTCAGTGACCGCGCTGCTGCGCCAGCGCCACCGCATCCGCGACGACGCCGACAACGATTTCTACATCCGCAACCTCGCCGCTGCAGCCGACTCGGCGGCCGAAACGACGCGCGTCATGTCGCTGCTGCTCGGCGCCATCGCCTCGGTCTCCTTGCTCGTCGGCGGCATCGGCATCATGAACATCATGCTTGTCTCGGTCACCGAACGGACGCGCGAAATCGGCATCCGCATGGCCATCGGCGCTCGCCAGCGCGACATCCTGACGCAGTTTCTGCTCGAAGCGATCATGATCTCGATCGCCGGCTGCCTGATCGGTCTGCTCCTCGGCATCGGCGGCGCGCTGCTCACCAACGCCATCACCGACATGGTGATTGTCATCTCGGGCGGCTCGGTGTTGGTCGCCTTCACCGTCGCCGCCGGTGTCGGCGTATTCTTCGGTTTTTACCCGGCGCGCAAAGCGGCAGCGCTCGACCCGATCGAAGCGCTGCGCTACCAATAGATTGCGATTAACCACAACGTGCACAACGAACACAACGTAAAAGAAGAATTTTGAAGAGGTATTTCGTTGTGCCCGTCGTGTTCGTTGTGGTTTTATTTTTGCACCAAAGGAATCAAAATGCCCATCTACCGCCTCGGCGAACACACGCCGCAAATCGATCCGCAATCGTGGATCGCGCCCAATGCCACGCTCATCGGCCAGGTCAGCCTGGCGCGCAACGCCTCGGTATGGTGGAACTGCACGCTGCGCGGCGATACTGACCGGCTTTGCGTCGGCGAGAACAGCAACATTCAGGACGGCTCAGTGCTGCACACCGACCCCGGTCTGCAACTCGTCGTCGGCGCCAGCGTCACCGTCGGCCACATGGTGATGCTGCACGGCTGCACGATCGGTGACGGTTCGTTGATCGGCATGGGCGCCATCCTGCTCAACCGGTCGGTGATCGGCAAGAATTCGCTGGTCGGCGCCAACACGCTGATTCCCGAAGGCAAGGTGTTCCCTGACCGCGTGCTGATCGTCGGCTCGCCGGGCAAGGTCGTGCGCGAACTTTCTGACGACGAAGTCGCGCGCCTGCCCGGCAGCGCCAAGCGCTACGTACAGAACTGGCAACGCTATCAACGTGAGCTGGCGGCGGCCTGATGCAGCCTTTCATTCCGACCACAGGGAGCAAGCGTAGGGCGGATGAGGCCAACGGCCGTTATCCGCCGGATTGTCGTTGCATGGCGGATAACGCTTCATTCATCCGCCCTACTGCGCTGTCGTTTCGCCTGCGCATGACGCTGTGGTCATCCGGGTTGCTCGCCGGCGGCCCATCCGTTACGATGCACTGGTCGCCACTGACCATAACATAAGGTAGATCCCATGTCGGAAGCAGCTGCTACGCCTAATGGCACCGGGGCCAACAGCGCGGATGTTTCGCGAATTCTTGGCAATATCGTCATTCCACCTTGCCCGCGTATTGTCCTGGCCATGGTCGAGGAAGCGCGCAGCGATGATCCGGATTTTCTCAAGCTCGACAAACTGATCAGCGGCGACATGGGTCTGGCGTCGGCGGTGATCAAAACAGCCAATTCGCCGTATTACGGACTCAACCACAAGGTACTGGCAGTCAAGTCGGCGCTGCATGTGCTCGGGCTCGGTTCGGTGACCAACATCGTCACCCTGCTCGCGCTGCGCAAGGCGCTCAGCGGTCCAGGGCAAGCCGCCGACCCGTTCTGGGATCAGTTCTGGGACCGCACCAACTACCACGCCATCGCCTGCGCGCGCCTCGCACGTCAGTTGCGTTTCATTTCGACGGACGGCGCCTACACTTTCGGTCTGTTCAACGATTGCGGCATTCCCGTTCTTGTCCAGCGCTTTGCCAACTACAAGGAAACACTGCAGCAGGCGAGCACCTCCGACTGGCCGCTGATCGAATTCGAAAATGAGCGTTATCAGACCACTCATGCGCTAGTCGGCTCGGCGCTGGCGCGCTCCTGGCATCTTCCTGAGCTGGTCTGCAACGCCATTGGCGAGCACCACAACTTCGATCTGTTCGACGCCGAAAACTCGGCAGGCCAGGGCGACATTGCCGCGCTGGCGGCGATCTCGCTGATTGCCGACTACCTGGTCAACGATTTCCTCGGAACGCGGCAGGATTCGGAGTGGCAGCGGCATGGCGCGCAAGCGCTCGATTACCTCGGCGTCGACGAGGATGAGCTGTTCGAGAGCCGCACCGAGATTTTTGACGAACTGCAGGAAACGCAGGCTTATCGCCAATAGCCGTTCAGGCTAGCCGACCAGACGCAGCCAGAGCGCGGAGATCGGCATGATCAGCAGTAGCGCCGGCAGCATATTGACGATCGGAAAGATCTTGATGCCACAGATGCGCAGCCCGGTGGCGAGCATAATGAGCCCGCCGCACGCCGAGAAATCGGCCTGCATCGCCGGCGTCAGGATCGGAACCAACAGATAGGCGCCGTAGAACAGCGCGCCCTGAATCACAATCTGCGGCAGCGCGATCGCGGCAACCAGAAAACCCAGTTCGGCAGCAAAAATCAAGGCAGTGAACAGGTCGAGCACCGACTTGGTGAGCAGGATGCTGGCGTCGCCGGTCATCCCTTCGTGCATCGCGCCGAAGATGCCCATGCCGCTCACGCAGAACAGCACCAGCACGGTCACGAAGCGGCTAACGAAGCCCGGCGTGTGCGCAGTGTCGCTCGACGACGGCAGGAAGCGTTGTGCGCTGTTGCGTAGCCAGGTGATCGCCAGCTCGAGACCGCGCTCAAGATAAAGCATCTCGCCGATGAAGGCGCCAGCGAGCATCGCTAGAGCCACCGCCGGGATGGTATGGACCTTGTTGATCATCACCGTACCGACTCCCGCCGAGATGATTCCGCAGGTCAATGGCAGCGCATCGCGCACGCGCTTGGGCATGCCGTAGGCGAGCAAAGCGCCCAATCCTCCACCGACCAGCAGCGCCGAACTATTCACCAACGGACCGAGCATGCCATTTCCTTCGCGAAGCCATGCGACCTTCCGAGACCTGCGCGTGCGCTACGCTGACGATCTCGAACATGGTTGTTTTGATATGAGTGTCGAATGATATTCTTCTGTCGACAAGAACAAAAATACCGTTTTTGTAAACTTCAAACTATTTTGATATGAGTGTGAAAAATGGACCTTAAGCGCATGCGTTATTTTTGCACCATCGTCGAGCAAGGCCAGATCAGCCGCGCGGCGCGCGCGCTGAACATGGCGCAGCCGCCGCTAAGCCAGCGGCTGCGCGAACTCGAAGACGAATTCGGTTATCCCTTGTTCACCCGCGAAGGACGAGCGCTGCACATTACCGAGGCCGGCCAGCTCTTCTATCAACGCGCGCGCGACATCCTGCGCGCGGTCGATGAGGCGCGTGACGACGTAATCCGCGTCGCCGCGCAGAGCGGACCAGCGCTGCGCATCGGCCTGTCGCCGACCTGCAAGAGCTTCTGGACCGCGCACTACCAGGCTTTGGTTTCTGTTTTTCCGGACCACCTGATCGGCCTGGTGGTCGGCGACTCGAGCTACCTCGAACACCTGCTGCAGGTCGGCAAGCTCGACCTCGCGCTGATGCAGCCGCCGCTGCACGCCGAAAACTTCATCACCCACCGCATCGCGACGTGCAGAAGCGTCGCCGTATCGCCCAAGGGAATGCTGCCAGCGCGGCTGCGCAGCCTGTCGCTCAAAGAACTCGCCCACCACCCGCTGCTGCTGTTGCGGCGCTCGGTCGGCGTCGGCAGCTATGAACGGCTGTTGCAAGCCTTTCACGAGGCCGGGCTGACCGCCAACGTCGCACTCTACTGCTCCGACGTCGACGTCCTGCTCGAACTGCTCGAACAGGGATTGGCGGCAATCGCCGTCGTCCCCGAAAGCGAAGCCGGCGTAGGCGACTTCGAGCTGCGGACGATCGACGTCGACCTTCCCGACTATCACTTGGCGGCAGTATTTGGCAAGGCCAACGACGAACTGATCGGCCGCGTGCTCGGCTGCTGGCAGACATAATCGCCCAGCAAGCCGGGCTCCCACCTCCCACCTCGGCGCAGCGGAAAATCAGACCAGCTGCTGATAAATCGAGGCGATGTCAACGCGACTCATCGCGCGCGGATTGTTGTCGAGCAGGCGGGTCACTTTGGCGGCGCCGTCGACCAGCGTCTCAAGGTCGGCGGCGGTGATGTTCCACTGCTTGAGGTCGGCCGGGATCGAAAGATCGCGATTGAGCGCGAACAGCGCGTCGACCACCGCGGTGGTCGCCTGCTGCGCCGAGCGTCCGGCAACGTCGATGCCCATGGCGATCGCCACATCGCGGAATTTCGCTTCGTTGCCGACGCCGTTGAAACGCATCACGTAAGGCAGCAGGATGGCGTTCGAGACGCCGTGCGGAATACGGTACTTGCCGCCCAGCGGATACGCCAGCGCATGCACGGCGGTGGTGCTCGAGGTGGCGATGCACATGCCGCCGTAATAGGCGCCGAGCAGCATGTCGTGGCGCGCCTCTAGGTCGCTGCCGACGGTGTACGCGCGGCGAATGCTGCGCGCAATCAGCGCGATCGCCTTGAGCGCGAAAAGCTCGCTGAAAGGACTGCCTTTCTTTGACATATAACACTCGATGGCGTGCGTCAGCGCGTCCATTCCGGTCGACGCGGTGATCGCCGGCGGCAGACCAACGGTCATCTGCGGATCGAGAATTACGCAGTCGGGAATCAGCTTGGGACTCACGATACCGACCTTGAGTTCGTCCTCGGGAACCAGAACGATGCTGTTGGGCGTCGCTTCCGATCCCGTGCCAGCGGTGGTCGGGATCATCAGCGTCGGCACGCCACGCTTGGCGATCGTCGCCTTACCGCGCAGCAGGTCGCGCAAAGCGACGTCGCTCGCGAGCAACACTGCGACGATCTTGGCGACATCCATCGCACTGCCGCCGCCGATGCCGACGACCAGATCGTACGACTGCGCGCTGGCGCTTGCCAGAATCGCTTCGACCTGGCCGACGTCGGGCTCGGGCGGCGTGCTGTCGATCACGGTGACAGCCACGCCAGCCGCTTCGAGCAGCGCTTTCGGCTTGCGAAGCAGGCCGGCGCGAGCGACGCCCTGGTCGCTGATGATCAGCGCGCGCGTCGCTCCGAGGTCGGCGGCGATCGCCTTGATCTGTTCGATGCTGCCGGCGCCGCCGAAAGTGCGGCCGGCGCTCAAGAGTGAATAGGTGCTCATGTTTGTCTGTCTCCTGCACAAAGGGCAAATGGACTCAAAAAAAATAACCACGGAGTTCACGAAGAGCATGCCGCGAAGCCAATCCCTGTGGGACGGAGTAAACACAACGAGTCACTTGGCTTTCCCTGATCACCTCACGGGCAATCTCTGACAAAGCCTTTTTCTCCGTGTGCTCCGTGCCCTCCGTGGTTAAACGTGTTGTTATTTATTCGCGTCGCGCTGGCGGCGGCCTTCGAGCAGCTTGACGGCGTAGTCGACCGCGTCGATCAGGCTGTCGGCGTTGGCCACGCCTTTGCCGGCGATGTCAAAGGCAGTGCCGTGATCGACCGAAGTGCGCAGGATCGGCAGGCCGAGCGTCACATTGACGCCGCTGATCGCCTGCCAGACGCCGGTTTCCTCGTTGACGTTGAAGCCGAGCAGCTTGACCGGGATGTGGCCCTGGTCGTGGAACATCGCGACCACCGCGTCGAATTGCTGGGCGCGCAGCTTGATGAACACCGTATCGCCAGGAACCGGGCCGGTCACGTCGTAGCCCTTGGCGACGTATTCCTTGATGATCGGCGCGATCACCTCGTCGTCCTCCTTGCCCAGGATGCCGCCCTCGCCGGCGTGCGGATTGAGCGCGGCGATGGCCAGACGCGGTTTCTCAAAACCCAGACATTCGAGCGCGTCTAGCGTGACGTCGAAGACGCGGCGCAGGCGCAACGGCGTCAATCGCTTGGGAACGTCGGCGATGGCGCAGTGGGTGGTGACGTGCGAGACGCGCATCGGTCCGTGCGCCAGCATCATCACCGCGTCGCGCATCCCGGTCAGATGCGCCAGCAGTTCAGTGTGGCCCTCGAAATGGTGGCCGGCCATATGCAGCGCCTCTTTCGACAGCGGCGCGGTGACAATGGCGTCGGCTTGATCGGCCTGAACCAATTCAGCGGCGCGCTTGACCGCGCGGTACGCCCACTCGCCGCCGACCGCCGAGATCGTCCCGGTGACGATTTCGCCGTCGACCGGGCCGACGTCGACCATCGTCAGCGGCAGCAGATCCCGCGCGATGCCGACCTGAATACAGGCTTTCTCAAGCGCCGTGGCGCTGCCGAGCACGATGAATTCGAGGCGCCCGGCGGCAACCTCGGCGCGCATTTGATAAGCGGCCTTGGCAATGATCTCGGGACCGATACCGGCGGGGTCACCCATGGTCATGGCCAGACGAACGGCTTTGGTCATCTTCAATTTCCTTTCCTGCGGTTGTCGCTGCCATCGAGCAAGCGAATCATCATCAATAAATCGTCGGCGCCGCCAAAGGCGCCTGAACGTGTATAACAGGGAACGCCGTCCCAGACCCCGCCGATCAGCCGCGCGCAGCCCCAACCCGGGCGGATCGCCGGATGCGCCAGCAAACCGTCGGCACCCGAGGCCCGGCACAGGCCGAGCACGGTGTCGCCACCGACGACGATCAGTTGTCCCGGAACCGGCAATTCGGCGACCAGGCGCGCGGTCTGCGCGGCCAATTGAGCTGCAGCCTGATCGGCACTCACGCGTTCGCTCGGCGACAGATCAAAACACAGCTCGGCAGTGCCCTGGCGCGCCAGATCTAGCACCGCAGACAGTTCTTCGCTGCTGGCGTGGCGAGCGACGGCCGGTCCCTGGTGGTGCTCCAGCAGAATCTCCCACTGCTCGCGCAAGACCGCCTGAAAACTCGCGCTGACCAGCACGCTCGGACCGCTGCCCGACGGCAACGGCGACGCTGCGCCGGCGACCGGCGCCAGGCTTTCGTGCCGCGCCAGCGCATGCGCCAGTCCGGCGCTGCCGCACCACAACAGCTTGAGATCATTCTTGGTTTGCGCTTGTGCGACAACACGATCAAGGTCGTCGTCGCCGGCCACTTCGGGAATCCAGATCGCGCCGCCGCAGAGCGTCGAAGACGAGCGCAGACCGAAGCGCGCCAAGGTCTCGCGCAGCGGCCCGGCCACTGCCTGGCGCGGCGCGCCGGGCTTGACCAACCACTGATGATCGTCGGCCGTGACGCGGCCTTGCGCCGGAAAGGCCGGCGCAAAAACGGCGCCATTGAACTGGCCGTGCTGCATCAGCCAGGCGATTTCGGCAAAGGTATTACCGCGCAGCAAGCTATCGACCTTCTTGAACGCGACGCGACCCGACTCCAGCCAACCGATTACCGGTTGCAGCAAGGCCGGCAAGGCGTCGACCGGAACGTCGCGCGACGGCGTCGCGACGACCGAAAGCGCCGCCTCGAAATACGAGTCGTACGATTGGCCGGCAACGGGCGGCTGGTCGATGAACACCGGAATGACGCCGGAAAAAGCCGCGGCGCTGTCGAGTGCTCCGGTCAGATCGTCGGCGAGAATGCGGATGACGGTCACGCCGATCTCCGCGCGACCGTCAGCTTGACTCCAGCGCCGTGAATCCGCTCGACCTCTTCCTGCGGCGCGCCGTCGTCGGTGATGATCTCATCGAGTTCGGCGACCTCGCAAACGCTCATGAACACGCGCGGACGGAACTTCGACGAATCGACCAGTAAGCGACGCGAGGTCGCCGACTGCATCAACGCACGCTTGACCGCGGCGACTTCCGACGAGGTCTCGGAAACGACGCCGTCAGTCACCGCATGCGCGCCGAAGAGCAACACGTCGGCGCGGATCGAACGCGCGCCGGCCAACACCTCGTCGCCGACCAGCGTATTGCTGCCCGGGCGCAGCTGGCCGCCAAACACATGGACACGCAGCGCCGGGCTGGCGCCCAGAATCTGCGCAATCTGGATGTCGTTGGTCACCGCCAGAATCTCGATGTTTCGCGCGGCGACGGCGCGTGCCGCTTCCTGCACGGTACTGCCGCTATCGAAAATCACGCACTGCCCGGCAACCAGCGACTCGGCAGCAACCATCCCGATCAGGCTCTTCTCCTGCGGCGACAACTCCAGCGCAGCGGCGAACTCGGGCTCGAAGGTGCTGTACTGCTGATGGCGCAGTAAAGCGCCGCCATGGGTGCGGTCGACCAAGCCCTCGTCGGCCAGCGCGTCGAGGTCGCGGCGCAGCGTCGACAACGAAACGCGCAAGCCGCTGGCCAATTGCTGCAGCGTCGCCGCCCCGTGCCGATGAAGAAAATCGATGATTTTCTGCCGCCTCTGGGCGGGAAGTAAAGGGCTGGCCTGTAGCGGCACCTTGAGAAGATCACTCATCATTTCGTCGCGTGCAATTTTCTTGAGTTTTAGTCACTTTACCCTCTGTCGATCGCTGAAAAGCAGCTGGTTTCACCCACCCTGCCGGAGATAAGAAAGCAAACCCGTGTGGTAGATACTGACAGTTTGTGGAACTTGTTGCAAGACATTTTTTACTCATGCAAACCTGTAGAAAAAGACGACGTGACAATATTTTATACAAAAGAACCATATAGTTAATAGTCAACACCCAGGCACAGACGATGAAATTAGAATGAAACGTTGTGAAAGGTATTGACAGATCTTGAAGCTTCAATCAATCTACCGGTGCGATGGCAGCATGCTCGGGCTGCCGTAATGACGAAACCGCTTCCCGCACATCGGCATTTCGAGAAATTTATTCAAACACGGATCAGGAGAAAGACCAATGACCAAGAAGATTCAAGGCGTCTTGACGGCAATCGTGACCCCCTTCGACGCGAGCGGAGAAGTTTGTCCGAAGCGCCTCCGCGCTCAGGTACAGCGCCAGACAAAATACGACAACGGGGTTTTCTGCAATGGCACAAACGGCGAATTCTTCGTCCTGAGCCTGGAAGAAAAGCTTCTGGTTACCGAAACCTGTGTTGACGAAGTCAACGGCAAGGTGCCGGTCGTCGCGCACATTGGCGAAATCTCGACGGCAACGACGATCAAACTCGGCAAGAGCGTCGCCGCAATGGGTGTCGATGCGGTTTCCGTCATTTCCCCGTACTTCGTTCCGCTCAAACAAAGCGAACTGATTTACCACTATATGGCGATTGCAGACGCCGTACCGGTGCCGGTTTTTCTCTACAACATTCCGGGCCGTACCGGCAATACCATCGAACCGGCGACAGCGGCCAAGCTCGCCGAGCACCCCAATATCATCGGCATCAAGGACAGCGCCGGCAGCTACGAAAGCCTGAGAGGCTTCCTCGACGCGGTGAAGGGCATCCCGAATTTTGATGTGCTTAGTGGCCCCGACCATCTGGCTCACCAAGGTTTTCTTGATGGCTGTTCGGCCTGTATTTCGGGCCTGGCTAACGTTTCTCCCGAAGGCGTCAGCCTGATCTGGAAGCACTTCCGTGACGGCAATATCGAGAAATCCAAGGCAGCGCAGGACTTCATCAGCGGTTTGCGCAAAGACCTGTATGCCGTCGGCTTTGCGCCGGCCGCCGTCAAGAGAGCCGCCGTCATGCTGGGTGAGGATGTTGGCGAAAGCCGTTACCCGATCCTATTTTCCGAGCAGGACATCGCAACCATCAAGGAAGTTGTCGCCAAATACGGCACCGTACCCAAGCTGTAAAACAAGGAAAACCGGGGCGCTGCGTGGCGGCCCGGCAAATCGATATTTTATCGAGACCTTCATCCAGACCCACCAGGATAGCGAATGAAAGTAATCTCAACCTCCCCGTCGTTTGCCAAATACAGCAAGCATCCGATCGAATACCTAGACGAAAATGGCTTCGCGGCTCAGGCCTTTCCTGCCGATGTCAGCCTTGAAGTTCTGAAACCGCACCTTGCCGATGCCGACGCGCTGATCGTCGCCTTCACCGAAGTCAATGCCGAACTGCTCGACTGCGCGCCCAAGGTCAAGATTGTCTGCAAGCATGGCGTCGGTGTCGACAACATCGACCTGGCAGCAACCAAGGCGCGAGGAATATGGGTGACGAACGTCCCCAACGCCAACAAGCATGCTGTGGCCGACTTCACCTTCGCACTGCTGCTGTCGCTGGCCCGGAAAATACCCCAAGCAAACAACAGGACCAAGAAAGGCGAATGGCCCCAGATTTTCGCCACCGACGCCTGGGGAAAAACCATCGGAATCTGCGGGCTGGGAAATATCGGCAAACAAGTCGCTTTGCGTGCCAAGGGATTCAATATGCGCGTCGTCGCTTTCGATTTCTATCAGGACACCGCCTTTGCCGCCGAAAACGGCATCGAATTCGTGAGCAAGGAAGAATTACTCGAAAACAGCGACTTCATTACGCTGCACATGCCGCTCACCGACCAGACCGTGAACTTCATCGCCGTAAATGAACTGCGCAAGATGAAAGCGGGAGCCTATCTGATCAACGCGTCACGCGGTGGCGTCGTCAACGAGGCCGACCTTTATACAGCGCTCTCGACAAATATGATCGCCGGTGCAGCTTCCGACGTGTTCGCGCAGGAACCGCTCAAGGAACACGCACTGTTCGCTTTGGACTCCTTTATTGCGACCTCGCACATCGCCGGTTACACCGACGGCGCGGTGAATGCGATCGGGGAACACTGCGTGGAGAACATCGTGACTGCGCTGGTCAAGAAAATGCGTCCGCAGAACGTCATGAACGGGATGTAGCTATCGGCGACGCGCACATTGCTCCAGCCGGAGCGTTGATGACGCGTCCGGAAAAACCTGCTCTGGATTTGATTTGCCAAATAGCGAACAGCAGACAGACAGAAGCTCGATAAATGGTCAATTCCGGGGCGACACGCCACAGAGCGCTGCACCCGAAATAGTAAAGGGGAACGTATGAGGGTCAGGAACAGACAAAATTTTGCGGCGGGGGCTTTTTTTGCAGTATTCGGGATCGGCTGCGCGACACTGGCCAGATCGTACTCGATGGGAACGACCGAAGACATCGGTCCTGGCTATTTCCCGTTTTGGGTTGCTGTCCTCCTGACTTTACTCGGAACGGTGGTCTGCCTGTCCTCTCTTGCACCCAAGGCGGAAGAAAACCGCATTGACCGACTGGACTGGAGGTCCACGCTCTGGATTGCCGGTTCAGCAGCGCTCTTCGCGTTTCTGCTGGCGTACCTCGGCGCCGTTTTCTCGACGATGATCCTGGTGCTCATTTCTTCGATGGGAAGCCATGAACACAGCCTGAAGGGATCCATTGTTTCTTCTGTGGTCCTCGCGCTGCTGGTCTATTTCATCTTCGTCGTGGGGCTGGGGCTACCTTTCCCGGCCTGGCCGACGATCTTTGCGCGCTGACAGGAGAAACGAAAATGGATTTGATTGCCAACTTGTCGCTCGGTTTTGCGACCGCACTGAGCATGCAAAATGTCCTGTACGCGTTTGTCGGATGCGTCCTCGGCACCCTCATCGGCGTACTGCCGGGACTGGGACCCGTCGCCACGATCGCCATGCTCCTGCCGGCCACTTACGGTCTGAACCCGACGACAGCGTTGATCATGCTGGCGGGCATCTTTTACGGTGCGCAATACGGTGGATCGACCACGGCCATCCTGGTCAATCTGCCCGGCGAATCGTCGTCGGTGGTTACTGCCATTGACGGTTATCAGATGGCACGACAGGGACGCGCGGGCCTGGCGCTATTCACCGCCGGATTCGGCTCGTTTTTTGCCGGTTGTGTTGCCACTCTGGTGTTGGCTGCGTTTGCGCCGCAACTGGCGCAGCTGGCCTACAACTTCGGACCGGCGGACTATTTCTCGCTCATGACGCTCGGTCTGGTCGGCGCCATCCTGCTCGCTTCCGGGTCGGTGATGAAGGCGATTTGCATGATTTTCATGGGACTGTTGCTCGGTCTCGTTGGCACCGACGTCAATTCCGGCGTCATGCGCTATACCTTCCAGATTCCCGTGTTGTTCGACGGAATCGATTTTGTCTGCGTCGCAATGGGTCTGTTCGGCTTCGCCGAAGTCATCACCAATCTGTCGCTCAAGGAAAAACGCGAAGCCTTCACCAAAAAAGTCACTGGAATGCTGCCGACCTGGGCCGATTTTCGGCGCATGATGCCCGCCGTCATGCGCGGAACCGCACTGGGCTCGCTGCTCGGGATCTTGCCGGGAGGCGGCGCTGTGCTCTCCTCATTCTCCGCCTACACGCTGGAGAAAAAGATTTCCAAACACCCGGAGGAATTCGGGAAGGGAGCGATTGAGGGCGTCGCAGGCCCCGAATCGGCCAACAACGCCGCATCACAAACGTCGTTCATCCCGCTGCTCACCTTGGGCATCCCATCCAACGCGGTCATGGCGCTGATGGTCGGGGCGATGACCATCCACAACGTCCAGCCCGGTCCGCAAGTCATGGCGAACAACCCCGAGCTTTTCTGGGGATTGATCGCCTCGATGTGGGTCGGCAACCTGATGCTGGTGATTTTGAACCTGCCGCTGATCGGCGTCTGGGTCAGGTTGCTGACCATTCCCTATCGCTACCTCTATCCGGCGATTCTGGTCTTTTGCTGCATCGGCGTGTATTCGCTGAACAGCAACGTCGCGAACATCTACATCACCGCCATCATTTCGATCTTCGGTTACGTGCTGTCCAAGCTCGGCTGCGAAGCGGCGCCGATGTTGCTGGGCTTTGTCCTCGGACCGATGATGGAAGAATACTTCAGAAGGGCGCTCATTCTTTCGCACGGCAGCTATTCAATATTCGCGACCAGCCCGATTTCGCTTTCGCTCCTCGTGGTTACCGCCATTCTCATCACCGTTATGGCACTTCCTTCGGTCAAGAAAAAACGCGAGGAAGCTTTCCAGGAGGATTGACGCTGAGCAATGAGAACGACAGGGGACTCGTTTTGACAGAAGCCCCGAATGTGCAGCAAGCAGCAAAGGTTTCCCGATATTTATTGAAGCGCCCGGGATAAAACACCATGAACTTACGAAAAGGAATAGCAATGAAACGGAAATTACTCGCTCTCGCGTTTTCGGCTTGCGCTGCGGTGTTGCCCGCGACCGTCAGCGCTGCCGACTACCCCTCGGATACCGTACGCATCATCGTTCCCTTCACTGCCGGCGGAACAACAGATATTTTTGCTCGGGTCATCGGAGATCACCTGCAAAAGGCTTTTGGCAAACCTTTTGTCATTGAAAATGCACCAGGGGCCGGCAGCGTGAGCGGCATTGCCCAGATAGCGCGAGCCAAGCCCGACGGTCTGACCATCGGCATTGGCAGCACGGGAGGTTTGGCGATCAGCCCGTCACTGCGTCCGGACCAGGTACCTTACAAGCCGCTCACCGATCTGATCCCGATTTCGATGTTTGACCGAGTGCCCAATGTTCTGGTCATTAACCAGAAAAAGTTGAACGTAAAATCGGTTCCGGAACTCATTGATTACCTCAAGAAGCATCCTGGCGAAGTCGCCTACGGGTCGTCCGGTGTCGGGACTTCACAGCATCTGGCGGCCGAGCTCTTCCAGCAGATGACCGGAACCAAGATGGTTCACGTTCCATACCCAGGTTCCAGCCGCATGATCACCGACATGATCGGCGGACAAATCAGTCTGGCAATTGACAATGTTCCGCTGCTCCTGCCTCACGTCCAGGCCGGGAAGTTGACCATGCTGGCCACCGCCACACCCAAGCGCGCGGCGTTTGACGACAAGATCCCAACGATTGCCGAGACGCTTCCCGGTTTCGAGGCAGTGGCCTGGCACGGCTTCATCGCCCCAGTTGGAACGCCGCCCGAAATCATCCAGAAGCTGGCCACGGAAATCCAGAACTGCATGAAGAAGCCGGAAACCATCAAGAAATTTGCTGAATTGGGTGCGGAAGCAACGGTAACCACCCCCAAGGAATTCGCCGACTATATCGCATCGGAAACGATACGCTGGAAAAGCGTGATCGAAAAAGCAAACCTGGCCGTCAAATAATTTAAGCAACATGCCCCCGGCAAAGCCGGGGGCCTTCTATCATCTGGCGCAGGAACTGAAGAATGCCAAGACGCCGAAGGCGGTGCCTGTTCACGTAACGCCTCGCAGGGCCGGAGCATCAAATCTCGCACAGAGGTAAAACGGTAGCGAGACAAGTCGGATTGTACGCAGCGCTCTTGAGTTTTCCGGAGAGGCTGATGGCGCGGGATTCGTCGGCGCGAAAGAGATTCACACCGAGGCTCGTTTCGTCGCCGACAGAAGATTTCTCCCTGGCGGTCAAAATAACACCATCCCTCCCCACGCACTTCATCCAAAAACCCACATATCATCCAGAACGAAGTGAGGGATTTTCCCCGGCGCCCGTTGTCCAAAATCCGTCTCGGGGATACGTACCACCGCCCGCCCCCGCCATGCCCCGTCGGGAACGACCTTAGTGCGACAGAGCTTTTTTACGGCGCCTTGCCGTAGCGCTCCAGTGCATGGTGGCTGATCGCCTTGGCCAGCTCGCCCTCGCCGAAAAAGATCGTTCCGATCTGCTCCTGTTCGAGCAGCTCGGCTTCCTCTTCGCTATGCGTACGCACCACCGTTTCGATCGACGGGTTGAGCAGCCGCGCCGTGGTGTTGATTTGACGCACGTTGAAGGTGTTGGCGGTAGCCACTACCAACATGCTGGCGCGAGCGATATGCGCCTGGATCAGCACCGCCGGTTCCGACGCGTCGCCGCACACCGCGGCCAGCCCCTGGCTGCGCAGCCGCTCGACCAGTTCGCGGTTCTGCTCGGCGACGACGAAGGGGATCCCGCGCTCGGCCAAGGTCTCGGCGATGCGCCGCCCGACGCGTCCGTAGCCGACCAGCACCACCTGCCCGGAGAGATATTTTTCGTGCGTGCTGATCGGCAGTTCGGCGAGCGGATCGCTGCGCCGCTCAAGCGCGCGCGCCAGCGCCGAACGTTCGCGGATGACCCGCAGCAGCGGCGTCACCGCCTTGAACATCAACGGGTTGATCGCGATCGAGGTCAACGCGCCGGCCAGAATCAGGCTTTGCCCCTGCGCCGGAAGCAGATGCAGGCTCATTCCCAGCCCGGCCAGGATGAAAGAAAACTCGCCGATCTGGCCGAGGCTCGCGGCGACCGTGAGCGCCGTGCTCAGCGGGTAGCGAAAAGCAAGAACCAGCAGAGCCGAGGCGAGCGGCGTGCCGATCGTGATGATCGCCAGCACCGAGAGGACGTGCCAGGGTTGTTGCAGCAGGATCATCGGATCGAAGAGCATGCCGACCGAAACGAAGAACAGCACCGCGAAGGCGTCGCGCAGCGGCAATGATTCCTCGGCGGCGCGGTGCGAAAATTCGGATTCGCGCAGCATCATCCCGGCGAAAAAAGCGCCCAGCGCGAAAGACACGCCGAACAGTTCGGCGGCGCCGAAAGCGACGCTGACCGCCGCGGCGACCACACACAGCGTGAACAACTCGCGCGAACCGGTGCGCGCGACCTGCCACAGCAACCACGGAAAGACCCGGCGTCCGGCGACCAGCATCAGCGTGATGAAGGCCACCACTTTGAGCAGCGTGACGCCCAGCGTCTGCCACAGATCCCCCTGCGCGCCCGCCTCGGCGTTGCCGCTCAGCGACTGCGCAAAAGGCGGCAACAGCACCAACACCAGCACCATCGCCAGATCCTGGACGACCACCCAGCCGACGGTGATGTGGCCGTTCATCGATTCGAGCGACCCGGTCGCCTCGAGCGCGCGCAGCAACACCACGGTACTCGCCACCGACAGCGCCAGGCCGAACACCAGCGCGCCGCCCAGGTCCCAGCCCCAGCTCGCCGCCAGACCGAAGCCGAGCGCCGTAGCGATCGTCATCTGCAGCGTCGCGCCAGGCACCGAGATCTTGCGCACCTTGAGCAGATCGTCGACTGAAAAATGCAGACCGACGCCGAACATCAGTAGCATGATGCCGATTTCGGCGAGCTCGGCCGCCAGCTGGCCATCGACCTCGAGGCCCGGCGTGAACGGGCCGATCAGCACGCCGGCCAGCAGATAGCCGACGATCGCCGGAATTCTTACGCGAACGGCCAGGAAGCCCAGCACCAAAGCCATTCCCAGCGCCGTGGCGATGGTCGTGACCAAAGGAAGATTGTGCAGCATCGTTTCGCCTTTGCGCAGTGTTCGTCTGATGGCCCGAAAAACGGGATTCGGGCCAATTCTATATCACTGCCTTCGGCTTGACGCCGGTCACGCGCTCGTCAGTTGTTGATCAACAACTGCAGGATGACGCCGCTGGCGATCGCCACCAGGATGTAGTCGCCGCCGTTCTGCACCCAGTGGTAGCCGCGCGGCGGCGCGCTCAGGTGGTAGCCGCGCCAATCGTCGACGACGTATTGGTGGCCGCGGTATTCGGGCGGCAGGCGGTCGCCGCGGTGCCATGAATTGTTGGGGCCGGCGCCACGGCTGTCGTGAGCGTAGCGGGCACGGTCGTCACGGCGATCCGGTCCATCGCGGCGGTAGGCTCCGCGATCATCGTGGCGATCAGGCGGCCCGCCGCGCTGCGACTGTTCATGGCGACCACGATCGCCGCCGCGGTCGTCATGCCCGCCGTTTCCCTGGCCAAAGGCGAGTCCGCTGCTGGCCAAAGTCATCGCCAGGACGACGGATATCACTGTTTTATTGTTCATAGCATGCTCCATTGGGTGGAAAGTAAGCTGTTCGCCGGCTGGCGGTTTGCGCTGTCGCGGTCGAATACCGGTCGATACACACCATAAACGCAAGAGACTGCGGCTTCAGTGCGCTGGCGCACATGCTTTGTAAAGAACGGTAAAACAGTCCGCCGAAGGCGCTTTACGGCGCCCAACTGGCTAAGATACGCGACTCGAACCCAAGGCCAGGCTCTGCGTTCGCCGGCGTACAGACCCCGCCGACTGCGGCGCAGCACACTGCCCGTCGGACCCAGGCCGACCCCATACTAAAGTGCTTGACGCTAACGTCAGACCGACGATTGAAACCTACCGATGCGCACTGATTTCCCAAAAAATTATCGCCGCACCGCGCGAACGCTGCTCGCCGGCGCGCTGCTCGTCGCGCTCGGCGGTTGTGCCGCGCTCGTCCCCGAGTCGTCGGATTCGTCCAACCCGTCCGAATTTTCAGCCGTCGCGGTACCGACCAGTTGGTCGGCGGCGCCGGCCGGCGCGGCCAAGGTGACCCCACTCGCGCAGTGGTGGTTGCGTTTTGACGACGCGCAGCTGGCCAGTCTGGTGAGCAACGCGCTGCACGCCAACACCAGCGTGCGCAGCGCGCAGGCGGCGCTGCGTCAGGCGCGTGCGCTACGCGACGTTTCGGCGGCGGCGCTGTGGCCGACGCTGGACAGTTCGGCGTCGGCGCAGCGCGGCAAAGCCGACGGCAATCCGGCGACCAACAGTTTTTCAGTCGGCCTCGACGCCAGTTGGGAAGTCGACGTTTTCGGCGCCAACCGCAGCGCGCTCGACGCCAGAGAGGCGAGCGCGCGCGCCAGTGCGGCAAGCCTCGCCGACGTCCAGGTGTCGATCGCCGCCGAGGTGGCGCTCGACTACATCACGCTGCGTGACGCGCAGGCGCGCTTCGCTATCGCCAGCGACAATCTAGCCAGCCAGCAGGAAACGCTGCAGATCAGCGAGTGGCGGCAGCAGGCCGGATTGACTACCGAGCTCGACGTCGAGCAGGCGCGCACCTCGGCCGAACAGACCAATGCGCTGCTACCGCCCTTGCAGACGACCATCGCGCAGACCGCGCACGCGCTCGCGGTGCTCACCGGCCGGCCGCCGGCGTCGCTGTCGACGCAGCTCGCAGCGCGCGGCCCGCTACCGCAGGCGCCTGGCGACCTGGCGTTGAGTTTACCGGCTGACACGCTGCGCCAGCGCCCCGACGTTCGCGCCGCCGAACACCGGGTGAGCGCGGCGATCGCCGACGTCGCGCAGGCCGAAGCAGCACGGCAGCCCAACTTCACGATCGGCGGCTCGCTGGGCCTGACCGCACTGACGCTCGGCGCGCTCGGCGACGGCGCGTCGGTGGTTACCAGCCTACTCGCCGGCGTCACGCTACCGGTATTCGACGGCGGCGCCGCACGCGCCCAGGTGCGCGCCCAGCAGGCAGCGCTCGATCAGGCGACGATCGCCTATCAAGCGGTGATCCTGAGCGCGCTCAAGGACGTCGAAAACGCGCTGGTCGCGCTCGACGGCGACCGTCAACGCCTGATGCGACTGCAGCGCGCCGCGCAGGCCGCCGGCAACGCCGCGGCGCTGGCGCGCCAGCGCTACAGCAGCGGACTCATCGACTTCCAGGTGGTGCTTGAAACGCAGCGCACCCAGCTCACCACGCAGGAGAGCGTGGCGATTTCCAGCGCCAACGTCAGTGCCGACCACGTGCAACTCTACAAGGCGCTCGGCGGCGGTTGGCAGCCGACGCCCGCCGACCTTTCGATCAACGATGCCTCCCGGACACCCAAGTTATGAGCACCCTGCCCTCTCCCGCCCCTGAAACCGGGGAGCTCGACCTCGCCAGCCTGCTCGCCGAACCGGCGCCGGTCGTCTGGTATCGCCGCCGCAGCGTGTGGTGCGGCGCCTTGGCGCTGGTGCTGCTGGCCGCAGGTATCAGCTACTGGTTGACGCAGCGCAGCGCCAACGGCAAACCGACTTACAGCACGCAGCGCGTCGCGCGCGGCGACCTGACGCTGTCGGTCATCGCCAACGGCACACTGCAGCCGACGCGAACCATCAGCATCGGCAGCGAGCTTTCGGGAACCGTGCTCAAGGTCAATGTCGACGTCAATGACCGCATCGTCAAAGGCCAGGTGCTGGTCGAACTCGACCCGTCCAAGCTCAAGGACCAGATCCTGCGTTCGCGCGCCTCGCTGGCCGCCGCAGAAGCGCTGCTGGTGCAGACCGCCGCGACCGTCAAGGAATCCGCCGCCAATCTGGCGCGACTCGAAGAAGTGGCGCGCCTGTCGGGCGGCAAGGTGCCGTCGAAGAGCGAACTCGACACCGGCCGCGCGACACACGAGCGCGCGCTGGCCAGCGAAGCGAGCGCGCGCGCCGGCGTCGCCGACGCCAAGGCGGCGCTATCGACCGACGAGATCAACCTCGACAAGGCGGCCATCCGCGCACCGTCGAACGGCGTCGTACTGACGCGCAGCGTCGAACCCGGCAACGCCGTCGCCGCGTCCTTGCAGGCGGTGACCTTGTTCACGCTGGCCGAGGATTTAAGCCAGCTGCGCCTGCAGGTCTATGTCGACGAAGCCGACGTCGGCTCGGTCAGTGTCGACCAAAACGCCAGCTTCATCGTCAGCGCCTACCCCGGCCGCAAGTATCCGGCCAAGATCACTCGGGTCGCCTACGGCTCGACGATCACCGACAACGTCGTCACCTATTTGACTTATCTGGGCGTCGACAACAAGGATCTCTCGCTGCGCCCGGGAATGACCGCCACCGCGACGATCACCGCCAAAGAGCACAAGGACGTGCTGCTGGTGCCCAATACCGCGCTGCGTTTCTCGCCGACGGCCAGCGGTCCGGCGGCAGGCGGCGGCTTCGCCGCCAGCCTGATGCCCGGTCCGCCGCCGAACAGCGCGCGCAAGTCGGCGGCGGCCAACGCCCGTACGACGGCCGCCAAGCAGCTGTGGGTGCTGCGCGACGGCGAACCGGTTTCGGTCGCGGTGACGCCGGGAATCAGCGACGGGCGGATGACCGAGATCGTCGGCGGCGAACTACAGGCCGACATGCAGGTGATCACCGACCAGAAGAGTGCGGTGACGAAAAAGTGAGCGCGACTCAACGACCGGCCGGAACGCCGCTGATCCGCCTCAACGCGGTAACCAAGGTCTATGGCACAGGACAAGCCGAACTGCTGGCGCTCAAAGGCATCGATCTTTCCATCAACGCCGGCGAGTTCGTCGCCATCATGGGTCCGAGCGGATCGGGAAAATCGACGGCGATGAACATCCTCGGCTGTCTCGACACGCCGACCGCCGGCCAGTACCTGTTCCACGGCGCGCACGTCGAAGCGCTCACCCGCGACCAGCGCGCGCGGCTGCGCCGGCGCTACCTGGGCTTCGTCTTCCAGGGCTTCAACCTGCTGGCGCGCACCTCGGCGCAGGAGAATGTCGAACTGCCGCTGCTCTACCGCGGCGACAGCGCCGAAGTGCGACGTGCCGCCGCCAGCCGCGCGCTGGCGTCGGTTGGACTCACCGGCTGGGAAGCCCATACCCCGGCCGAGCTCTCGGGCGGCCAGCAGCAGCGCGTAGCGATCGCCCGCGCCATCGTTACCCAGCCGGCGGTGCTGCTCGCCGACGAACCGACCGGCAACCTCGATAGCCAGCGCAGTCAGGAGATCATGGAATTGCTGCAAGACCTCAACGTCGAGCATGGCATCACCGTGCTGATGGTCACCCACGAGCCCGACATGGCGGCCTACGCGCGCCGTCTGGTGCACTTCGTCGACGGCCACATCGCCAGCGACGAGGCCAACGCCAACCCGACCCGGCCGCTCGCCGCAACGGCAGGGAGTTGCTGATGCTGCTCAATACCCTGTTCATCGCGCTGCGCTCGATCCGCCGCAACCTGCTGCGCTCTTTCCTGACCATCCTCGGTATCGTCATCGGCGTCGCCGCAGTGATCACCATGGTGACGCTCGGCAACGGCGCGACACAGGCGGTGCAGACGAAAATCGCCAGCCTCGGCAGCAACCTGCTGATGGTTCGCCCCGGCCAGCGCCAGGGGCCGGGCGGCGCCGGCGGCGGCAGCGTGCCGTCGTTCAAGGAAGCCGACGCCGAGGCGATCCTGACGCAGATCGGCGGCGTCGCGGCGGTCGCTCCCGAAGGCCGCAGCAGCGTCACGGTAATCGCCAACGGCCGCAACTGGGCGACCACCGTCACCGGCAGCAGCAACGCCTGGTTCCAGACCGGCAACTGGACGCTTGCCGCCGGCCGCCAGTTCACCGACGACGAGCAGGTTTCCGGCGCGGCGGTCTGCGTCATCGGCGAGACGGTTCGCCGCGAACTCTACGGCGGCGCGGTCGGCGCCAACGGTATGGGCGAGCAGCTGCGCATCAAGCAGTTCTCGTGCACCGTGATCGGCATCCTGGCGTCGAAAGGCCAGGCCGGAATGGGCAACGATCAGGACGACACGGTGCTGGTGCCGCTGCATACGCTGCAGCGCCGCGTCACCGGCAACCGCATCGTCGCCACCTTGCTGGTGGCCATGCAGAATGGCAGCGACAGCGCGCCGATCAAGGCGGCGCTGACGCAACTGCTGCGCGAACGACGCAAATTGGGAGACGCCGACGACGACAACTTCAACGTGCTCGACACCCAGCAACTCGCCGAAGCGCTGTCCGGGACGACGCAGGTGATGACCGCGCTGCTCGGTGCGGTCGCCGCCGTCAGCCTGCTCGTCGGCGGCATCGGCATCATGAACATCATGCTGGTGAGCGTCACCGAACGCACGCGCGAAATCGGCCTGCGCCTGGCGATCGGCGCGCTTGAGCGCGAGGTGTTGCTGCAGTTCCTGATCGAGGCGGTGGTGCTGTCGGCGCTCGGCGGCGTCGCCGGAATCATCATCGCCACCGCGGCGTCGATTCTGCTGGCCAGCGCGATGGGGATTCCCTACCTCTTCGACCCGGCAATCAACCTGCTGTCACTGGCCTTCTCGGCTGGAATCGGCGTTCTCTTCGGCTACTTCCCGGCGCGCCGCGCCGCGCAGCTCGACCCGATCGAAGCGCTGCGCCACGAGTAGCCATAGGCCACGCGTAAGCAGCAATCACCAGCGCAAGGTCGAACGCAGACGCCGGGCGCAGCGATTTCTGCTATTGTCTTGTCCCGCCATCACCACCCTGATCTGCTGCCATGCCCTACGAAGTCGTCGACGCCCAAATTTCACCGACCGGTCGGCTCGAGGTGCTCTCGCGCGCCGAAGCCGCCAGTCTTCTCGACCACGGTCACGGCGGACTGCACGAACTTTTCCGCGACTGCTCGCTGGCCGTTCTCAATTGCGGCAACGAGACCGACGACGGCAAGGAGTTGCTCGAGCACTACAGTTCGTTCGACATTCGGATGATCAGTCGGGAACGCGGCATCAAGCTCGACATCAACGACGCGCCGGCCAGCGCTTTCGTCGATGGCAAGATGATCACCGGAATCCAGGAACACCTGTTCGCGGTGCTGCGCGACGTCATCTACCTCGGTGACGAAATCCGCGGCAATCCGAAATTCGACCTATCGACGTCCGAAGGCGTGACCGATACGGTCTTCCACATCCTGCGCAACGCGGGTGTCCTGACACCGATCACCACGCCGAATCTGGTGGTGTGCTGGGGCGGCCACTCGATCAGCCGCGAGGAATACGATTACACCAAGTGGGTCGGTTACCAACTGGGACTGCGCGGCATGGACATTTGTACCGGCTGCGGTCCCGGCGCGATGAAGGGGCCGATGAAAGGCGCTGCGATTGCTCACGCCAAGCAACGCCTTGGCGGTCGCTATCTCGGCTTCACCGAGCCGGGAATCATCGCTGCCGAACCGCCCAATCCAATCTGCAACGGCTTGGTCATTTTCCCCGACATCGAGAAGCGGCTCGAGGCTTTCGTTCGCACCGGCCACGGCATCATCGTTTTCCCCGGCGGCGTCGGGACAGCCGAGGAGATCCTCTATCTACTGGGAATCCTGCTCCACCCCGATAACGCAGACCTGCCTTTTCCACTGATCTTTACCGGCCCGCAGAGCGCCGAAGAATATTTCCGACGAATCGATGAGTTCGTCGGCGAAACGCTGGGCGTCGAAGCGCAGCGCCGCTATAAGATCATCATCGACAATCCTGCGCGGGTGGCGCGAGAACTCAAGACCGGGCTGCAACTCGTCCGCGATTTCCGCAAGACTCGGCAGGATGCCTACAATTTCAACTGGGGAATCAATATCGGCGACGAGTTCCAGCAGCCGTTCGTCGCCAATCATGAAAACATGCGCAGCCTCAATCTGCGGCGCGATCAGCCCAAGCACCTGCTGGCGGCAGACCTGCGCCGCGCCTTCTCGGGCTTGGTCTCGGGAAACGTCAAAGCCGATGGAATCCGGCAGATCGACCAGTACGGCGTCTTTGAAATTTACGGCGAGGCGGCGATCATGGGGCCGCTCGATTCGTTGTTGTCGTCGTTCGTGAAGCAACAGCGAATGAAACTTCCGGGCAAGCAATACAACCCGTGTTACCGCATGGTCGGCGAGCGCTGAGCGGCGTCTCGATGTCCTGAACGAGACATACAAGGGGCTTGAAATGCTTGCATCGGGAATCGAAAACGAAATCCGGAGCCGCTATCGTGCCGTCCGCTCGGCGCTCTCCGACGCGAGCCAGCTTGCCGTGCTGCACATCGGACCCGAACAAACGGCCGTCGCCCTTGGCGACCACCACGAAGCCGCGCAGATAGCGCTTCTGGCGATCGGCTCGAAAACGATCGCCGACGACTATTTCAAACACGCACCGGCCACTGCGCTCGAACTCGAAAACGCCATTGTCGTCGTTGAGGACGAGATCGCCCGAGCGCAATCAATGCTTCGCGGCAGTTGGCCACTGCACACCAACGACACGGCATTGCGCGAGATCGCCGTACTCGCGGGAGTCACTGAGAGTTCGCAAATGGTCTTGAGTATCGAGGCCATTGAACAAACCTTCGATCGAATGGCTTCAGTCGCCTTGGGCAGACCTGCTGCGCAATCGGGTCTGCCGGCCAGCAACGAGTTTTCGGCAAGACTGCTGGTCCTGCGCGAATTGATGCACCACCTGCAGTTTTCGGCGATCACCTGCATCCGCGACTAATGACACCGACGCGGCGCATCCTGCTATCGGCGTTCGCGACTTGCCCCCTGGATCAGCGCAAAGTCCGGCATCTACTGCACCACGGCGCGAATCACGGCACGTGCCGCTGGCAAGCCGGCAGCCTTCCAGCTATCGAGCCCCCCGCGATACCAGCCGACTTGCGAGTAACCAAGTTTCTTTGCCCGTAACGCCGCGTTGGCCGAATACCAATCGCGTTTTTTCGAATAGAAAACGATGGTTTTAGTCGTGTCCGGACTCAGCAACTTCAACAGGCCTGAAAATCGAGTTTCGTAGGCCGTCTCCTTGGCGCTGTCTTCATATGCGACCCCGCCATAAAGCAGAGTCAGCGCACCAGGGATGACATCGTCAACATTTGAGACATCGATTAACACGGGAGCCTGCGGACTTTGCAGCGCGGCAGCCAGCTCTTGCGTATTTAGCGTCTTAACCCCCTCAAGAATTTGTGGCGGAACGTCACTGAGATCCTGCGTGCGAAAAGCATTGACGCTACTCCACCCGCCCCCGCCGCCGAACTCTTCACTGGCATAATATTTTTCCGGCGGAACGGTGAGCTTTTTAATCGATTCACCGTGACTTGCCATGGCCATCGCGTAGAAGTCATGGACATCGAACCCGTTGACGACTTGGGTTTCACAAAGCCGGGCAGGTTTTCCTTTGACGTGATTGCAAAAGTAGATCGCACTTAAAAACGCATTGGTTTCGGACTCCCGATTTGAAATCTTTCCCAAACCGGACGCACCAAGGGGAATGGCAAGCGCCTTGTTTTCGCTGTTACTGACATAATCGGTAATCAGCTTTCGGCAGCCATCCGAAGCGCACTGTTTTTCGCTTAATTTTCTATAATATTCTTCAGGATCGACGATAGCTTGAACAATCTCCCAACCGGCGACGTTTGGCGGCTTTCTGAACCCTTCAGGCAGATCAACCGCAGCGAAGTCGTTGGTCGTTACAATCCCCAGCGACAGCGCATCCTGATCAGGAATATCAGTACAGTTTTTGCGCAGAGTTTTTGATGACAGGCAGTGGTAAGCGACTCGCTTGGGTAATCGTTGCGCGTCGAACACTCTCAACATGGCGCCGGAATCATCCATTTCATAGAGGGCCATTTTCATGACTTTTTCGTTGAACTTTCCAGCCATGCCTTTCTCCATGAAATCGTAAATTTGCACCGCCTTCCCATGAAGAACTGCTTTGGTATAAATATCATGTGGCCCATGAATACCAATATAGGTTTGTGACGGCCTGAAAGCGTCGGAAAAAGAACGCTCCTTGCCGCCCATAAACATGATAGAGCAAGCAGAAATACAGTATCCGGAAATTACTGTTTTAAGCCCCTTTTCCCTGATCAGCTTGCCGACCTGCATACCCGCCCATAAATCTCCCCCGACAGAATTGACAAGGACGACCCTTTCAATCGATGGCTGTGCCAGCGCCTCCTGGAACTTAATGTAATCATCACCGACTGGCCCGGTAGCGTAGATAGAATTCCCGCGCACCTCAATCGTCATTGCCTGCAGGGAAAATGAAAACGACAAGCCAACCAACAACAAGACTGACGAAAAACAGCTCTTGTTAATCACCCGTTAATCCCCAAAAAAGCGCTGCAAGTCAAACAAAGAACCCAGCGCGACATTATCAGCGCGATAGCATACGCCTGAAACCCATCATGCCCAATAACGACTTATTGGAGATCCGGCCGACGGGTCCCGTTGAAGATTGCACCATCGGCAACCGACGGGAATCAGGCGGTGCCGGCGGCGCTCAGGCCGACCGGAAGGCCAGCACGGTGCTGTGTTGATAAGTTTCGCCGGGATACAGCCAGCAGTCGGGCTGCGGCCATTCGGGATGGTTGGGGCTGTCGGGCAGGAACTGCGTTTCGAGCGCGAAGCCCTGATATGCCGCGTACCTTCCTCCGTCGCGCGCCGGGACACCGGCCAGGAAGTTGCCGCTGTAGAACTGCAACGCCGGCTTGCTGGTATAGACGTCCATCGCCAGCCGACCATCAGCGGCCACCACCGTCGCCGCAACGCCTGCCATTCCCCGGCATTGCTGATCGAGCAGATAGGCGTGGTCGTAGCCCTGCGCGAGCCGCTGCTGCTCGTCGACCAGGAAATCGCTGCCGATCAGTTTAGCCTTGGAGAAATCGAAGCTCGTGCCGCCCACCCGCTGCAGCGGCCCAAGCGGGATAAGGTCGTGGTCGACGGGCAGAAAACGCTGAGCGTGGATCTGCAGGCTATGCCGGCGAATGTCGGTCGCTGCACCATCCAGGTTGAAATAGGCATGATTGGTCAGATTGACCGGACACGGCGCATCGACCTTGGCCGTGTAGTCGATGGAGAGGCGCCCGCCGGGATCCAGGCGGTAGCGCACGGTCGCGTTTAGCTTGCCGGGAAATCCCTGGTCGCCGGCAGCCGATTCGATACCGAGAACGACCGCATCCGCCGCCTGCTGCACGATGCACCAGCGCCGGCGATCAAAGCCCTGCGGTCCGCCGTGCAACTGGTGACCGCCCGCCGTAGGCGTCAGCGCGATGGTCCGCCCGGCGCGCGTCAATTGCGCGCCGCCGATGCGGTTGGCGTAGCGCCCGATGGTCGCGCCAAGAAAGGCGGTCTGGGTAAAATAGTCAGCCAGGCGGGCGCAGCCCAGCAGCACTTCGCGTTCGGTGCCGCCGACCGGAACGCGGAACGACAGCCAGGTACCGCCCCAATCCATCAACGACAAACGCGTGCCGCAGCCATCGGCAAGTTCGATCAAACGCGGCGGCTGCCCGTCCGGGCAAAGGACTTCGGAACAGGTCATGACTGAACTTCCGGGGTGGCAACGCCAGCGGACGGCGTTTCGCAACACGCCGGAGGCGCCTCGCTGCTCTGGCGAAACTCGCTCGGGCTGGTGCCGACGCGCTTGCGGAAGACCCGCGAGAAATACATCTGATCGTCGTAGCCGACCGTGCTCGCAATCCGGGTGATCGGCAAGCACGTGCTGTGCAACAGATGCTTGGCCAGAATCATCCTTTGGTCTTCGCGCCAGCGAACGATATTGACGCCCATCTGGTCGCGGAACAGATGCGCCAGACGCGATGGCGACAGGCAGACATGGCGCGCGATCTCGGCCAGGTTGACCTCTTCGGCGAGATTGCGCGAGAGGAACTGGCAGGCCTGCTCGATGCGCTGATCGATCGGCGTAATGCGGTTTTCGGGGGTTTCTTCGAAGCAGCGGATGAGCAGTCGTTCGAGCAGGTTGATGGCCAATTCTTCGGACGATCGACGACCGGCCTTGTAGGTCTGTTCGATTTGCTGGAACAGCTCGTCGAATTCGGTGATCAGCGCCTTGTCGGGCAGCGTCAGGCGGCCGACCTTGTTGACCTGGTTGCGCCATTTGAGCCAGTGCGCCCAGTAAGCGCGTGGGCGAAAGTAAATCCAGCGGTGATACCAATCCGGACTATCCGGCGCGCGGCCATAGAAATGCGCGGCTTCGGGCGGAAACAACAATAGGTCGCCCGGATTGCAGTCGAACGCATCGTCGCCGTCAAAGACCTTGCCGCGCCCCTTGACGGTCATGTTGATGATGAAACCGCTCATCCCGTTCTTGCGGTCGATAAAGAAATCAAGCGGGCCGTTCTCGATGATCGGTGTCGTACCGGCCACCAGATAGATGTTGAACGAATAGCCCGGAAGCAAAGGGTTGAGTTGTTGCCCGGTCTCGTAATGAAGCATTTTCTTTCCCAGAAAGGCCTGACATCGCCCAGATTGCCGTTAATAAGTCAAAGACCGCGTCAACGTGCAGAGCCAGGCCAGCGGCCTACTTGTTCTTGTTATAGACATCGACGAAGACGGCGGCGACCAATACCACCCCCTTGATGATCTGCTGCCAGTCAATGCCGATCCCGAGAATCGACATTCCGTTGTTCATCACGCCCATCACGAAAGCGCCGATCACCGCGCCCATGACCTTGCCGACGCCACCGGTCGCCGACGCGCCGCCGATGAAACAGGCGGCGATCACGTCGAGTTCAAAGCCGACGCCGGCCTTTGGCGTCGCCGTGTTGAGGCGGGCAGCGAAAACCAGTCCGGCGAGCGCCGCAAGAACGCCCATATTGACGAAGGTGTAGAACGACAAGCGGTCGGTCTTGATGCCGGACAGCCGCGCCGCCTTTTCATTGCCGCCCAGCGCGTAGATGCGCCGACCGATCGTCGTGCGGTTGGTGATGAAGTCAAACGCCATCATCAACACGAACATGATCACCAACACGTTGGGCAACCCCTTGTACGACGCCAGCAGGTAACTGAAGTAGACGATCGCCGCGGCGAAAGCCACATTCTTGCCGATCAGGAAGCCGAGCGGTTCGGCGACGGCGCCATAGTGCAACTTGTTGGCGCGTTCGCGCAGGCTCATGGTGAACAGCACCAAGGCGACCACGCCGCCGAGCAACAGCGAGGTGATGCGCAGCCCGTCCGAACCGAACGGATCGGGAATGAAGCCTGAACTGAGCAGCTGGAATTCGCGCGGAAAGGGGCCGACCGATTGGCCTTTGAGCAACGCCAGCGCCGCCCCGCGAAAAACCAGCATGCCGCCCAGCGTGACGATAAACGAGGGGATGCGGTGAAACGCGACGAAGTAGCCCTGGATCCCGCCGATCAGGGCGCCGGCGAGCAGGCAGACCAGCGTCGCCGGAACGTAGTGCCAGTGAAAGTCGACCATCAACACGGCCGCCAGCCCACCGATGAAGCCGGCCACCGAACCGACCGAGAGGTCGATGTGGCCGGCGACGATCACCAGCAGCATGGCCAGCGCCATGATCACGATGTAGCTGTTTTGCAGCAGCAGGTTGGTGATATTGAGCGGCTGCATCAGCGTGCCGTCGGTCATGTACTCGAAGAAGGCCATGATCGCCGCCAAGGAAATCAGCATGCCGTACTCGTGAACGTTCTTCTTGATTAGGGTGGCGGTGGAGATCTTCCCGGCCGCCGGGGCTGCAGTTTCGACGATGCTGTTCATATCAACCTTTCGCTGCGCTGACAATGGCGCGCATGATTATTTCCTGGCTCGCTTCGGCGGTCTTCATCTCGGCGATCAACGCGCCTTCATTCATGACATAGAGGCGATCGCTCATGCCCAGCAACTCCGGCATTTCCGAGGAAATGAGGATGATGCACTTGCCTTCCCTGGCGAGCTGGGCAATCAGGCAGTAGATTTCGTATTTGGCACCGACGTCGATGCCGCGCGTCGGTTCGTCGAGAATCAACACCTCGGGTCCGGCAAACAGCCATTTGCTGAGCACGACCTTTTGTTGATTGCCGCCGGACAGGTTGCTGACGTACTGAAAGACATCGGCGCAGCGGATATTTATTTTTTTCTGCGAGTCGCGCGCGATCGAATACTCTTTCCCTTCATCGATGATTCCGAAGCGCGAAACACCCGGCAGATTGGCCAGCGAAATATTGTGCTTGATTTCATTTTCGAGGATCAGTCCATAACCCTTGCGGTCCTCGGTGACGTAGGCAATGCCGTGGCCGATCGCTTTCTCGACGGTGCTCACGTCGATTTCCTTGCCGCCCATCAATACTTTCCCGGAGATGCGGCGGCCATAGCTGCGGCCGAACAGGCTCATCGCCAGCTCGGTTCGTCCCGACCCCATCAAGCCGGCGATGCCGAGGATCTCTCCGCGCCGGACATGGAAGCTCACGCCCTTGATGAATTTTCGGTCGGCATGCTGTTCATGGAAGACGACCCAGTCCCTGACCTCGAAAACCGTCTCGCCGATATCGGGCTCGCGATGCGGATAGCGGTCGGCCATTTCGCGCCCGACCATGTGGCGGATCACCACGTCTTCATTGACCGGCGCATCGCGGCAATCGATCGTCTGCACCGTCGAACCATCGCGCAGGATGGTCACTGAATCGGCGATGCGAGCGATTTCGTTGAGTTTGTGCGAGATCATGATCATCGTCATGCCTTGCGCCTTGAACTCGAGCAGCAGGTCGAGCAGCGCCTGGCTGTCGTTCTCGTTGAGACTCGCCGTCGGCTCGTCGAGGATCAACAGCTTGACCTTCTTCGACAAGGCCTTGGCGATCTCGATCAGTTGCTGCTTGCCGACGCCGAGATTGGTGATCAACTCTTCGGGCGATTCGTTGAGTCCCACCTTCTTGAGCAGTTCGACGGTTCGCCGATGCGTCGACTCGGGGTCGATCACCCCCAGCCTCGCCTGTTCGTTGCCCAGGAAAATGTTTTCGGCGATCGACATCAGGGGCACCAGGGCCAGCTCCTGGTGGATGATGATGATGCCCTGCGCTTCGCTGTCGCTGATCGAATCGAACTGCAGTTCGCGACCTGCGAAGTGGATTTCGCCCTCATAGCTGCCGTGCGGATGGACGCCGCTCAAGACTTTCATCAGCGTCGACTTGCCGGCGCCGTTTTCACCGCAGATGGCGTGAATTTCACCAGCCTCAACCACCAGATTCACGTCTTTCAGGGCGACCACCCCCGTAAAACGCTTGGTGATTCCCCTCATTTCAAGAATGGATCCCACCGTTTCCCCTTATTTTCTGAACCGCTATCGGGATGATCGGCACCGCCCAGCGTCGGGCCAACGGCGCGCGCTCGCCAAACGCGCCTACGCCAGTCGGTGCCTGCAAGCGCGCTACTTCAACTGGGCTTCAGTGTAGTAACCGCTGCCGACCAGAATTTCCTTGTAGTTGCTCTTGTCTACGCTGACCGGTTTGAGCAGGTAGGACGGCAGAATCTTGACGCCGTTGTTGTAGGTCTTGGTGTCGTTGATCTCCGGCTTCTTGCCGAGGAGCAGCGCATCGACCATGCCGACGGCTACCTTGGCGAGCTGCCGCGTATCCTTGAACACCGTCGAATACTGTTCGTTGCGCAGCATCGACTTGACCGAAGCGACTTCCGCATCCTGGCCGCTGACGAACGGACACGGTTGTTGCGCCGTGCAATAGCCAACGCCTTTGAGCGAAGAGAGGATGCCGATCGACAAGCCGTCGTACGGCGACAGCACGGCGTGGATCTTGTCCTTGCCGTAGAACGCCGACAGCAGGTTGTCCATGCGCGCCTGGGCGACGGCGCCGTCCCAGCGCAGCGTGCCGACCTTCTCCATGCCCATCTGCTTGCTGCGCACCACCAGCTTGCCGCTATCGAGATAGGGCTTGAGCACCGACATGGCACCGTCATAGAAGAAGAAGGCATTGGTATCGTCAGGCGACCCGCCGAACAGCTCGATGTTGAACGGCCCCTTGCCGTCCTTGAGCTTCAAGGCAGTGACCAGCGATCCGGCCTGCAGCACGCCGACCGCGAAGTTGTCGAAGGTGGCGTAGTAATCGACGTTCTTGGTCTTGGTGATCATGCGGTCATACGAGATGACCTTGACGCCCTTGTCGGCGGCCTTTTGCAGCACGTCGGAGAGCGTGGTGCCGTCGATGGCGGCGATCACCAGCACCTTGGCCCCCTTGGTGACGAGATTCTCGACCTGCGCGAGCTGGTTCGGGATGTCGTCCTCGGCGTATTGCAGATCGACCTTGTAGCCGGCTTCCTTGAGGTACTTGACCATGCTGTCGCCGTCCGAGATCCAGCGCGCCGAAGACTTCGTCGGCATGGAGACGCCAACCAGGCCCTTGTCCTGGGCTTGAGCGAAGCTTACGCAGCCCATGGCGCCAGCCAGTAACGAGGCTAAAAGCATTTTTCTTATGTTCATGATCCAGTCTCCGATCCAAATGTAGAAATTTGTGAAAAAGACACCGATACGACCTCACCCCCAGAACACCAGCTCCCGATTTTGATCATTCGATCGTCGTCCTGGAGCGACGCGATGAAGGTACCTCCAATACTCATGACTATGGAAGTAGGCATAGCCACAAAGCAGCGATAAAAGCATAAAAATCCATATCTGCGACTCTATATTCCAGAATAAAAGCTGGATTTAATCCGCCTAATCCGGGAGCTAAGCCGTTCTGTGCATATAAATGACCACAGAATCCTAACAGCCACAGGCATAAAGTCCATATCGTTTAGTCCATACCGTTGCGCTGGTTTTCTTAAGTTCAAGGATTACGGAATGTCAGAAAAAATCGCACTTGGCCTTGATTTTGGCAGCGACTCGGTCAGGACGCTGGCGGTCAACTGCCTTGATGGCGCAGAGATCGCTTCGGCCGTTTCCTTCTATCCGCGCTGGTCGCAAGGCCGTTACAGCGACCCCGCGGCCAACCAGTTCCGCCATCACCCGCAGGATTACATCGACTCGATGGTCGCGTCGGTGCGTGAAACGCTGGCAGCGCTGAACGAAGCGCAGCGGCGCAAGATCGTCGGCATCGGCGTCGACAGCACCGGCTCGACTCCGGCACCGATCGACGAGAACGGCGAGGTCCTGGCGCTGCGCCCCGAGTTCGCCGAAAACCCCAATGCCATGTTCGTGCTGTGGAAGGACCACACCGCCATCGACGAGGCCGAGGAGATCACCGCGCTGTGCCACAGCGGCGGATTCCCCGACTACAGCCGCTATATCGGCGGCGTCTATTCGTCCGAATGGTTCTGGGCCAAGCTGCTGCATGTCTCGCGGCACGATGAAGAAGTCCGCGCCGCGGCGAAAAGCTGGATTGAACTGTGCGACTGGGTTCCGGCGCTGCTCAGCGGAACCACGCGTCCGCAGGACATCCGCCGCGGGCGCTGCGCCGCCGGACACAAGACGCTGTGGCATCCGGAATGGGGCGGCTTGCCGCAGCGCGCCTTCCTGGCCGAACTCGACCCGTGCCTGGTCGACGGTTTGCCCTACCCCTTATTCACCGAGACCTTTACCGCCGACCTGCCGGTCGGCCGCATCACGCCGCAATGGGCACAGCGCCTGGGATTGCCTGAAGACGTCATGATTTCCGGCGGCGCCTTCGACTGCCATATGGGCGCCGTCGGCGCGGGCGCCAAGGATCAGGCGCTGGTGAAAGTCATCGGCACCTCGACCTGCGACATCCTGATCGCCGACGCGGCGCTGATCGAGCAACGAGCGATAGAGGGAATCTGCGGCCAGGTCGATGGCAGCGTGGTTCCCGGAAAAATCGGCCTGGAAGCCGGACAGTCGGCCTTCGGCGACATGTACGCCTGGTTCTCGCGCCTGCTCGCCTGGCCGCTGCACCTGGCGGCGCAACAGCACCCCCAGCTGGCGACGCCGCTGCGGCAGGTCGAAGAGCAGTTGCTGCCGGCGCTGACCGAGGCCTGGGCGGCGAATATCGACTACGCGCGCCTGCCCGTCGTCCTCGACTGGTTCAATGGCCGCCGCACCCCGTTTGCCAATCAGCGGCTCAAAGGGGTCATTACCGACCTCAACCTGGGCAGCGATGCGCCGGCGGTTTTCGGCGGTTTCATCGCGTCGACCGCCTTTGGCGCCCGCGCCATCATGGAATGCTTCGTCGATCAGGGCGTCGCGGTCGACAGTGTGGTCGCGCTCGGCGGAATCGCGCGCAAATCGCCGACGGTGATGCAGGTCTGCGCCGACGTGATGAACCGCCCGATCGAAGTCGTCGCTTCCGACCAGTGCTGCGCGCTCGGCGCGGCGATCTTTGCCGCCGTCGCCGCGGGTGCCCACGGCGACGTTGCCGCAGCCCAGCGGGCGATGGCCAGCCGCATCGAGCGGACCTATGACCCCGACCCCGCCGCCGTCGCTCACTTCGAGCGCCTCTACCAACGTTATCGCCATTGGGCGAAACAGGCCGAACCGCTCTACGCGCAGAGCCAAGGCTGATCGCGCAAGACCAACAAGAAACCCACAACCCTCACCGCCATCGAGACCATCGCTCGGTACAAAGGACAGCAATCATGGAATTTTTCAAAAACGTCGAAGTCTGGTTCGTCGTCGGTAGCCAGCATCTGTACGGCCCGAAGATCCTGCAACAGGTCGCCGACAATGCGCGCGTCGTCGTCGACGGGCTCAATGCCAGCGGCCGCTTCCCGGTCAAGATCGTTCTCAAGCCAACGGTCAAGACGCCTGACGAGATCCTCGCCGTCTGCCGTGAGGCCAGTCATTCGGAAACCTGCATCGGGCTGATCACCTGGATGCATACCTTCTCGCCGGCCAAGATGTGGATCGGCGGGCTGTCGGTGCTCGACAAGCCTTTCATGCAGCTCCATACCCAGTTCAATGCCCAGATCCCGTGGGACAGCATGGACATGGACTTCATGAACTTAAACCAGACCGCGCACGGCGGCCGCGAGTTCGGTTTTATCGGCGCGCGCATGCGCCAGCACTACACCGTCGTCGTCGGCCACTGGCAGGATGACGGCGCGCAGCGCAAGATCGACCGCTGGATTCGCGTCGCCGCCGCGGTCTACGACAGCCGCCGCATGAAGGTCGCGCGCTTTGGCGACAATATGCGCGAAGTGGCGGTCACCGAAGGCGACAAGGTTGCCGCGCAGATCAAGTTCGGCTACTCGGTCAACGGCTACGCGATGGGCGATCTGGTCGAATCGATCGAAGCCGTGGGCGACGTCAGCGTGTCGCAACTGGTCGCCGAATACGAGGCGAGCTACGAATTATCCGCCGCCGTAAAACAGGGCGGCGAAAAACGCCAGCATCTGCTCGACGCCGCGCGAATCGAGCTGGGCATCCGAAATTTTCTGGTTCAAGGCGGCTTCAGCGCATTCACCACCACCTTCGAAAACCTCTACGGCCTGTCGCAATTGCCCGGTCTCGCGGTGCAGCGGCTGATGCAGCAAGGCTTCGGCTTCGGCGCCGAGGGCGACTGGAAGACGGCCGCCCTGCTGCGCAGCGCCAAGGTCATGGGCCACGGCCTGCCAGGCGGCACCTCGTTCATGGAGGATTACACCTACGACTTCACGCCGGGCAACGAACTGGTGATCGGCGCCCACATGCTCGAAGTCTGTCCGTCGATTGCGCGCGAGCAAAAACCGCTGCTCGACGTGCAGCCGCTGTCGATCGGCAAGAAGAACGACCCGGCGCGCCTGCTGTTTTCGGCGCGTCCCGGCGTGGCGCTCAATGCCAGCCTGATCGACATGGGCGATCGCTTCCGGCTGATCGTCAACGAAATCGAAACGGTCGAACAGCCCAAGCCGCTGCCCAAGCTGCCGGTTGCGCGCGCCGTCTGGAAAGCCTTGCCGAGTCTCGAAGTGGCCGCCGAAGCCTGGATTCTTGCGGGCGGCGCGCACCACGCGGTCTATAGCCAGGCGATCACTGCCGAGCACCTGCGCATTCTGGCCGAGATATTCGGCATCGAGTTCCTGTTGATCGACAGCAAGACCGAGATTGCTGCCTTCAAGAACGAAATCAACTGGAACGATCTGGCATTCGGCCTGCGCCGTCAATGACGGCGGGCCGCATTACTGTTGCCGCTTGAGGGTGGCGACAGGGGGGCCCGTCACCACGGGCAAGCAGCGTCCAATAAATCGAAAAGGAGTGTCACCATGTTGAAACCCAATAGATCCCTGTATTCTGCCGTTGCCGCTGGTTTGCTCGTCGCTGGCCTGGCCTTGCCCACCAGCGCTTCCGCGCTAACCCTCGGATTTGCCCAGGTCGGCGCCGAAAGCGAATGGCGTACCGCCAATACCCAGTCGATCAAGGACGCCGCCAAGGCCGCCGGAATCACGCTCAAATTCTCCGACGCGCAGCAAAAACAGGAAAACCAGATCAAGGCGATTCGCAGCTACATCGCCCAGAAGGTCGATGTCATCGCCTTTGCCCCGGTGGTCACGACCGGCTGGGATACCGTGCTCAAGGAAGCCAAGACCGCCAAGATCCCGGTGATCCTGACCGATCGCAGCATCGAAACCAAGGACGATTCGCTCTACGTGACGATGATCGGTTCCGACTTTACCGAAGAAGGCCGCAAGGCCGGCAAGTGGTTGCTCGAAAACTACAAGGGCCAGGGCGACGTCAACATCGTCGAGCTGCAGGGGACGGTCGGTTCAGCGCCGGCCATCGAACGCAAGAAGGGATTTGAAGAAGTGATCAAGGCCGAACCGCGCTTCAAGATCACCCGCTCGCAAACCGGCGACTTTACGCGCAGCAAGGGCAAGGAAGTCATGGAAGCCTTCCTCAAGACCGACAAGAAAGTGAACGTGCTGTTCGCCCACAACGACGACATGGCGATCGGCGCGATCCAGGCCATCGAAGCCGCCGGAATGAAACCGGGGAGCGACATCATCATCGTCTCGATCGATGCCGTCAAAGGCGCTTTTGAAGCGATGATGGCCGGCAAGCTCAACGTTTCGGTCGAATGCAACCCGCAGCTCGGGCCGCAACTGATGGAGATCGTCAAGGCGGTGAAGGCTGGAACGCCGCAACCGAAGCGAATCAACACCAAGGAAGGCGTCTTCCCGATGGAAACGGCGGCCAAGGAATTCCCGAACCGGAAGTACTAGCCGTCAGGCTGTTTTCAGCCGTCATCCCGGCGCCAGCCGGAATGACGGGTTTCGGTGCAACTTTTCCACCGACCCGCAGTACGCAGCAGGCAGGACGAACAGCCCGCCCGCGGGGTCGTTCATCCCGCTCAACGGAGCACTTTCGATGACCGTCGAACCCATCCTGGTAATGCAGGGAATCTGCAAGTCATTTCCCGGGGTTGCCGCGTTGAAAAACGCGCAATTGCGCTTGTTTCCAGGCGAAGTCCATGCGCTGATGGGGCAAAACGGCGCCGGAAAATCGACGCTGATCAAGGTTCTGACCGGGGTCGAAACGCCGGACGCCGGCGAAATCCGGCTCAACGGCCAAGCGATCCGCCCGGCGTGCGTCGGCGAGGCCCAGAAGATGGGAATCACCGCCGTCTACCAGGAAATCAACCTGTGCCCCAACCTCTCGGTCGCCGAGAACATCTTCATCGGCCGCTTCCCGATGCGCGCCATCGGCATCGACTGGAAAACCATCGAGCGTGAAGCTACCGCAGAATTGGCCGCGCTCAACATCCATATTGACGTCAGCCTGCCGCTCGCCAGCTACCCGGTCGCCATCCAGCAGATGGTCGCCATCGCCCGCGCGCTGACCACCGAAGCGCAGGTGCTGATCCTCGACGAGCCGACCTCCAGCCTCGACGAAGGCGAAGTCGAGCGCCTGTTCCAGGCTTTGCGTCAGCTCAAGCAAAAAGGCATGGCGATCGTCTTCATCACCCACTTCCTCGATCAGACCTATGCCATTGCCGACCGCATCACGGTGCTCAGGAACGGCGAGTTCATCGGTGAATACTTGGCGAACACGCTGTCGCGCCTCGATCTGATCAACACCATGGTCGGTCGTGAAATCAACGAAGCGAGCTATGCCGCCAATAGCTCAGCGAACGCTTCAAGCGTCGCCAAAAAACCGTATGTCTCGGCCAAAGGACTCGGATCGACCGGCGGCATGCACCCGTTCGATCTGGATCTCTATCAGGGCCAGGTCACCGGGCTGGGCGGCCTGCTCGGCTCAGGTCGCACCGAGACCGCCCGTCTGCTGTTCGGCATCGACCGCGCCGACAGCGGAACGATCCGCATCGATGGCCAGGCCGTCAGGCTCAACTCGCCGCGCCAGGCGGTGCGCTACGGCATCGCCTTCTGCCCCGAGGATCGCAAGAACGAAGGCATCGTTGCCGACCTGTCGATCCGCGAAAACATCATTCTGGCGCTGCAGGCGCGGCGCGGAATCTTTCACTACCTGCCCAAACGCGCGCAGAGCGCGATCGCCGAGCAGTACATCGAACAACTGGGAATCCGCACCTCGGACGCCGAAAAGCCGATCGGCCAGTTGTCCGGCGGCAATCAGCAGAAAGCCCTGCTGGCGCGCTGGCTGGCGACCGATCCGAAGATGCTGATCCTCGACGAGCCGACGCGCGGAATCGATATCGCCGCCAAACTGGAAATCATGGAACTGGTCAAGGCGCAGTGCGAAAAAGGCCTGGCGATCCTCTTCATCTCTTCCGAAATGAGCGAGGTACTGCGCGTCAGCGACCGCATTGCCGTGCTGCGCGATCGCCAGAAGATTGGCGAAATCGCCGGCCAGGACGCCGACGAACAAAATGTCTTTCGCATGATCGCCGGAGCCGAAGCATGAAACGCCTGCCCGCCACCTGGCGCGACCTCGCGCGCCACCCCTTGTTCTGGCCCGGCGTGACGCTGCTTCTGCTGTGCCTGGTCAATGTCTACTTCAACCACAGCTTCTTTGATATCGAGGTCAAATCCGGCCACCTCTACGGCAGCGTGATCGACATCCTCAACCGCGCCGCGCCGCTGATGCTGGTCGCCATGGGAATGACGCTGGTGATCGCGACGCGCGGCATCGACATCTCGGTGGGCGCCACGGTCGCCATCTCCGGCGCGGTGGTGGCGTCACTGATCGGCGGCTCGCTGATCATCCAGAACGGTGTTCAAACCTATGTCTCGAATGTACCGATGCCGCTGGCGATTGTTGCCGCGCTGGCCGTCGCGCTGCTCTGCGGGCTATGGAATGGCCTGCTGGTGGCCGGCGCCGGGATGCAGCCGATCATCGCCACGCTGATCCTGATGGTCGCCGGCCGCGGCATCGCGCAATTGATCACCGAAGGCCAGATCGTCACCGTCTATTACGAACCGTTTTTCATCATCGGCAACGGCTTTCTGCTGGGCATCCCGGTTTCGCTGTACATCGTCGCGCTGGTCCTGGCGATCATGCTGCTGCTGATTCACCGTACCGCGCTGGGCCTCTTCATCGAATCGGTCGGAATCAATCCGGTTGCCGCGCGCTTTTCCGGGATCAGCGCCCGCGCGCTGGTATTCTGGGTCTATGCCTTCTGCGCGCTGACCGCCGGCATCGCCGCACTGATCATCACCTCCAACGTCAAGAGCGCCGACGGCAACAACGCCGGGTTGCTGCTCGAACTCGATGCGATCCTGGCGGTGACGCTGGGCGGCACCTCGCTGGCCGGCGGACGTTTCAGTATCATGGGCAGCCTGCTCGGATCGCTGATCATCCAGACGCTGACCTACGCGATCTACTCGCTCGGCGTACCGCCCGAAATCAACATGGTCGTCAAGGCGCTGGTGGTGTTTGGCGTCTGCCTGATCCAATCGGAGGCGCTGCGCACGATGCTCGGCAAACACCTCTTCCGCACGGGAGAAGCCGCATGAGATTTTCTCACCACATCAATTCGCGCACCTTGCCGCTGATCGTCACCAGCCTGCTGTTCGTCATCCTCTTCGGCTTTGGTTCGATCGCCTATCCCAGCTTTTTTTCCGCTCAGGTGTTCATCAACCTGCTGATCGACAACGCTTTCCTCTGCGTGGTGGCGATCGGCATGACCTTTGTCATCCTCTCGGGCGGGATCGACCTGTCGGTCGGCTCGATCGTCGCGCTGACGACAATGGTGACGGCGTCGCTGGTCGAGCATCAGCACTGGAGCATTTACAGCGTGATCCCGCTGGTGCTGTTGATGGGCGCTGCTTTCGGCATGCTGATGGGCGTGCTGATTTACGTTTTCAAGCTGCAAGCCTTCATCGTGACGCTGGGTGGCATGTTCCTGGCGCGCGGGCTGTGCTACGTCATCAGCATCGACTCGATCGCCATCACCGATGCCGCTTACACGGAGATCTCGCAATACCGCATCATGCTCGGCGACGAAGTCTTCATCTCGATCAATGCCGTGATCGCGCTGATCACGCTGGCCGTGGCGATCTATCTCGCGCAGTACACGCGCTTTGGCCGCACGGTTTACGCCATCGGCGGCAACGAGCGCTCGGCGCAGCTGATGGGGCTGCCGGTCGGCCAGACCACCATCCTAGTCTATACGCTGAGCGGTTTTTGCTCGGCGCTGGGCGGCGTGCTGGTCACTTTCTACATGCTTTCAGGTTACGGTCTGCACGCACTGGGAATGGAGCTCGACGCGATCGCTGCGGCGGTGATCGGCGGGACGCTGCTGACCGGCGGCGTCGGCTACGTCGCCGGCTCGCTGGTCGGCGTGCTGATTCTCGGGGTCATCCAGTCGCTGATCTCATTCGATGGCACCCTGAGCTCGTGGTGGACGCGCATCGCCGTCGGCGTGCTACTGTGCCTGTTCTGCCTGATGCAGCGCCTGTTCGAACGCGGCGGAACGAACTTCAGCGCGCTCTTTGCGTACTGGAAGAAGCCGCTTGAACAAGCGGGCCGCGCCGACTAGGCCCGATTCAGAAAGTCTTATGGAGAGCCGACCTTTGCAGTTCGACCCGAGCGACCATCCGCACCGCCGCCGCAACCCGCTGACCGGATCGTGGGTGCTCGTTTCGCCGCACCGCGCCAAGCGCCCCTGGCAGGGCCAGCAGGAAGATGCCGAGCGCAGCGCCCGACCGGCGCACGATGCAGACTGTTACCTGTGCCCCGGCAATACGCGAGTTACCGGCGAACGCAACCCCGATTACCGTGGAACCTTCGTGTTCACCAACGACTTCGCCGCGCTGACCGCCGATGCACCCGACGCGCCGAGCTCGTCAAACCCGCTCTTCCAGACGGCAAGCGCCCGCGGCACCAGCCGGGTCATCTGTTTTTCGCCGGATCACAGCAAGAGCCTGCCCGAGCTGTCGCTGCCGGCCATCGGCCAGATCATCGAGACCTGGTGCGAGCAAAGCACCGAGCTCGGCGCCCTCTACCCTTGGGTGCAGGTCTTCGAGAACAAGGGCGCGATGATGGGCTGCTCGAACCCGCACCCGCACGGCCAGATCTGGGCCAACAGCTTCCTGCCCAACGAAGCCGCCAACGAAGACCTGCAGCAGCGCAACTACCTGGCCGCCAACGGTCGCCCGCTACTGCTCGACTATGTCCAGGCCGAAAGCGGCGGCAGCCGCGTCGTCGTCGACACCGAGCACTGGCTGGCGCTGGTCCCGTACTGGGCGGCCTGGCCGTTCGAGACCTTGCTGCTGCCCAAAGCCCACGCCCGGCGGCTGCCCGACCTCGACGCCAAACAGCGGCGCGACCTGGCGGTGGCGCTCAAACAACTGACCAGCCGCTACGACAACCTCTTCCAATGTTCTTTCCCCTACTCGATGGGCTGGCATGGCGCCCCCTTCAGCGGCGAGAACGGCGACCACTGGCAGGTACACGCCCATTTCTACCCGCCGCTGCTGCGTTCGGCCAGCGTTCGAAAATTCATGGTCGGCTACGAAATGCTCGCCGAGCCGCAGCGCGACCTGACGCCGGAGCAGGCCGCCGAGGCATTGCGCGCCGTCAGCGCCGTTCATTACCACGAATCGTGAAATGACCCCGCTGCTTAAGACCCGGCGCGCCTTCGCCGCCGCTTTCGGCGCGCCGGCCACGTTGTCGGTCCAGGCGCCCGGACGCGTCAACCTGATCGGCGAGCACACCGATTACAACGACGGTTTCGTGCTGCCCTGCGCCATCGACTACCACACCGTGATTTGCGGCTCGCCGCGCAGCGACCGCCGCGTCCATGTCATGGCCGTCGACTACGCGGGCGAAGACGACGAATTCTCGCTCGACGCAGCGATCGAGCCGCGCAGCGACCGGCTGTGGGCCAACTATGTACGCGGCGTCGTCAAACAACTGCGCGGAGCCGGCCATCTTCTCGCCGGCGCCGACCTGGCGATCAGCGGCAACGTCCCGCAAGGCGCCGGACTGAGTTCGTCGGCGTCGCTCGAAGTCGCCACCGGGCAGTTCTTCAAGACGCTCTGCGGCTTGCACATCACGCCGGCGGAACTGGCGCGAATCGGCCAGCGCGCCGAAAACCTGTTTGTCGGCTGCAACTGCGGAATCATGGATCAACTGATTTCGGCGCAAGGCGAATCCGGCCACGCGCTGCTGATCGACTGCCGCGACCTCACCAGCCAAGCCGTTGCCATCCCCGCCGGCATCGCCGTCGTGATCATCAATTCCAACGTCCAGCGCGGCCTGGTCGGCAGCCAATACAACACCCGCCGCCGGCAATGCGAGGAAGCGGCGCGCTTTTTCGGCGTCAAAGCGCTGCGCGACGTGGGCCTTTCGACCTTCGACGCCCGCCCGCCCGGGCTCGATCCGCTCACCGCGCGACGCGCCCGCCACATCATCACCGACAGCCAGCGCGCGATCGACCTCGCGGTCGCGCTGGAAGCAAGCGACCTCCCACGGATCAGCGAACTGATGGCGCAGTCGCACGCCTCGATGCGCGACGATTTCGAAATCACCGTTCCGCCTGTCGACGCCCTGGTCGACATCGTCAAGAACGTGCTCGGCGACGATGGCGGCGTCAGGATGACCGGCGGCGGATTCGGCGGCTGTGTCGTCGCACTGATGCCCGACGAGTTCGTCTGCCGCGTCCGCGCCGCGGTCACCGAAAAATACCCGGCGGCCAGCAGGCTCGACGCCTCGATCTACGTCTGCCATGCCTCGGCAGGCGCCGGGGTCTGCGAATAACGGAACTTGGGCAGTGCGTGGCGGAGTCGCTCAAGGCCGATAAGCAGGCGCATCTGCGGACGCTCAAGGATCTGGCGTAGGCAGCAGCGATCCGGAACTGCAGACGTAGGGCTATCCGTGTTCGGCACGGACCAACCGCAACGACCCTTCTCCCCTTGAGGTAGTCCGTCCGAGTCGCTACTTACTGGCAGTTCCGTGGTCCGTACGCTACCGCACAGAGATAGGCTGTAGGTCAGCCTATATTTTCTCCGATTGAAATAGTCCCTGAGTTTTATCCATAGCGGTGCAAGCGCTTGTCATGGCTTAGGGAAGTTGTGGGGTTGTGCTTGGGTGCCGGATTCGCTCAAAGGGGTGACTGCATATCCTTCTTGCGCCCCTGTCGAACTGGCCCAGTCGATGCATCGTATCGCTAAGGAGTCATCATGGAAAACGACACTGCCCTGGCCTTTGTTAACGGACAGGAGGCATCATGAATGCGACAACACAGCAACTTCACGATCTCGGGCAGAGCATCTGGCTCGACAATATTTCGCGCGATCTACTGACGAGTGGCACACTCAGCCGTTATATCGGCGACTTCTCGGTAACGGGTCTCACTTCCAACCCGACCATCTTCGAACATGCTTTCACCAAAAGTAAATCCTACGATGCCGATATCTGCAGACTTTCGACCGAAGGCCTGTCCGGCGAGAAGTTGTTCTTTGCGCTTGCACTGCAAGACTTGACTCAGGCCGCCGATCTTTTCCGCCCGATCCATATCGCGACGGATGGCATTGATGGCTGGGTATCCCTGGAGGTTTCGCCACTGCTGGCGGATGATACCGCCGGTACCATCAAGGCGGCAGCGCAACTGAACGCCAAGGCTAAACGCGACAACCTTTTCATCAAAATCCCGGGCACATCTGCGGGGATTCCTGCGATTGAGGAGTCAATTGCCGCCGGTATCCCAGTAAACGTCACCCTGCTCTTCTCGCGCGAACACTATCTTTCTGCGGCTGAAGCCTACATGCGTGGCCTAGAACGTCGCATCGCCGCAGGTCGCCGTCCGGATGTCGCCAGCGTGGCATCGCTCTTCGTCAGCCGTTGGGATGTCGCCGTCACGGACAAGGCTCAGGGCGAGTTCCAGAACCGTCTCGGCATTGCCATCGCCATGCGCACCTACAAAGCCTACAGTGATCTGCTCGCGTCGCAGCGTTGGCTGAAGCTGGCTGCGGCGGGGGCACGCCCACAACGCTTGTTGTGGGCCAGCACCGGAACCAAGGATCCTGCCATTTCTGACACGCTCTATGTTGAGGCGCTGGCAGCCCCGAATACCGTGAACACCATTCCCGAAAAGACGCTGCTGGCTTTTGCCGATCACGGCAAGGTGGGGAGTATTTTGCCGCCAGATGAAGGCTATGCCGAAGCGGTGATCGCGGAATTTAACCGCGAAGGAATTGACGAGGAGATCCTTGCCGCTGATCTCCAGCGCCAGGGCACCGAAGCGTTTGCCATGTCATGGCGAGAACTGTTGTCACGTCTTGGGGCGAAAAGTGCCGCATTGACCCAGGCGGATAGCGCATGAGCGGGTCAATGGCAGACTGCCCGTGCGAATCCGCAGGATTACCCCCTCCGCGAGCTTGGACGCACGGTTGAACTAGAGTTCAAACATGACAGCTCGACCAACGCGCTGATCCAGCGCTAACTTTGTCCCGTGCGGGGACGTTGACGGACGACTACCCGCCAAGCTCACGATCCACATTGCTGAATCTGTTGTTTAGCAAAGCGTATTCGGCCGACAGTCAGGTTGGATCTTCAAACGATCCGTGATGAGTTCAATGTCCGGCGTCAATTACTTTGGCCGGTTGACGTCAATTATCCTGGCCGGTGGAAGCGAGGCATGGTTGGTTTAGCCTTTGGGTTTGGGTTTGTTGTTCGGCACAGCCGGGGCTAGCCCCGGCTGTGCCGAACGGCGGCGGAAACTCTCTACATTCAACTCGAAGATCGTGGCGTGATGAACCAGACGATCGACAGCGGCCAAGGTCATCGCCGGTTCGGCAAAGATGTGGCCCCATTCGGAGAACGGCTGGTTGGCGGCCAGCGCCATACTTTTGCGCTCGTAGCGTTCGGCGATCAGCTCAAACAACACAGAAGTCTCGGCCTGGTCGCGCCGAACGTAGCTGAAGTCGTCGGCGATCAATAAATCAAAGCGGTCCAGTTTGGCCAATTCCGCCGGCAGTCGAAGATCCCGGCGCGCCGCCTGTAGCCTCTGGAGCAGATCGCTGGTGCGGGTGTACAGCACCCGGTAGCCCCGCTCGACCAGGCCGTGGCCGATGGCCGACAACAGATGCGTCTTGCCGACACCCGGCGGACCGAACAGCAGCAGATTGGCCCCCTGTTCCAGCCAACTATCGCCTTCGACCAGCGCCGTCACGTGGGCTTTCGATACGGTCGGCACCGCGGTGAAGTCGAAACCCGATAGGCGCTTGTCCGGTGGCAACATCGATTCAACACGATGCCGGTCAATACGGCGCGTCTCCCGCTCGTTCATCTCGTGCTCAAGCAGCGCCGTCAGGAAACGCTCCGCCGGCCAGCCCTCACGATTCGACTGCGCCGCCAGCGCCGGCCACAGTCGCTTGATGGTCGGCAAGCGCAACTCCGTCAGCAGCATGGGCAGGGTCGCTGCCTCTACCGCGCTCATGCCACCACCCGCAGCAAGGTGTCGTAGTCCGCCAGTGCGGGCAGCTTGACCTTCACTACAGGCAACTCGCTCTCCCGTGGCGCGAAGCGCTCCTCCAGCCCGGGAAGGTCCGGCAAGGTGCCGGCTTGCAGCAAGTCCGCCAGTACCCGAGCCAGATCCGCTTCGCAGGCACCCCGCGCAGCCAGATCGAGCAAGCCGACGATCGTCTTGCACGCCTGGCGTTCCGGTAGCGCTTCCTGCAAGCGTTCCCAGGTGCGACGATATTCGCTGCGGGGAAACATCTCATCGCGCAAGGCCCAGCGCGCAAAGGCGCCGGGTTTCCGGCGCAGTCCGGGCAGCAGGTGTCGGTAGTCGATCATCTTGCCGCGTTGCTGACCCGTTTCCACGCGCCCACGCGGGGCTTCCATCACACAGACGCCGCCCAGCCAGCCTTCGATCCGCTCCGTATAAAGCCGAACCTTCAATCGATGGCCGATCAGTCGGGAGTGCGTGCTGTAGAGAATGCGCTTGGCGGTGAAGGTGCCAAACTTGGTGACCCGGGCATCGACTTCTTCGAACTCGCTGGTCCGTCGTGCCGGCAGGGGCTTGAGCATTGGACGCTCCTCGGCGGTCTTGTGGCGCACGCGGTGGTTCAGGCGGGCGACGATTTCGGCAACGAAACGGCGGTAGTCCGGCTCGCTCTCGAAATTGCGATGGCCGCGCAGCAGCAGAGCCTGTGCCAAGGCCACCTTGAGGCTGCCTTGCCGGGATTCGATGGCGCCGTTCTCGTTCGATACGCCCAGATTGTTGCGGCTGGCACGCAGGCCGTAGTGGAGGCAGAGTGCGGCATAGCGCGTGGTGAGCTCTTCTTCTTCGGCGAGGTTGTTGAAGGCCGCGGACAGGCTATCGGTCCGATGCTCTTCCGTCACCCCGCCGATCGCCCACAGCGCATTCTGCACGCCGCTGGCAAGGGCCATATAGCTCTCGCCGCCGAGAACCACCTCGGCGTAACGCCAGCCAGAATACGCCAGGGCAAACTGATACAGTCGGTGCGGGTAGGCCTCGCCCGCGATGGACACGTTCAATTCGTCGGCGACGGTAAAGTCAGACAGGGCGAACCGTCCCGGCGGGTGCTCCTGGGCAAAATAGGTCTCTCGTTCGCCGCCATAGACGGCTCGCCAGGCCCGAATACGCCGTTGCAGCGTGCGCACAATTCCCGGCTCGAATCGTTCAGGGTGCCGCCTCTGCAGTTCTTCGAACAGCGTCGTTCCCAACAACCCCGGCTCTGATTCAAGCAGCGGGACGACCTCTTCGTCCCAGACGCCCGCCAGCGGGTCGGCCCGCGTTCGCCAGGCTCGGGCTTCACGTTGTGACGGCAATGCCGTCGCCTGCTCAACTCGGCGTGCCGAACGCACGCTGATCCCGATCTTCGCCGCCGCAATCTCTTGCGTGGCTCGCTTCCTCATCTCTTTGTACTTGCGCACTTGGTGGTCCGTTATCTTGGTGCCGGGCACTCAGCCCCTCCTAACTTCGATTCGTCAGGAGATCACTGTAACCCTCACTTCCGAACCTTCCCGGTTCAGGTCCTGCCGGCCAAGATAGTTGTCGTCAACCGGCCAGGCTAATTGTCGCCGGCCA
>Ga0316604_10000476_pt1 | contig 48435 bp, 38 predicted proteins | sample OWC_soil_day20_C_FD_207650 | JGI IMG/M metagenome (GOLD analysis project Ga0316604, IMG submission 207650) | Wetland soil microbial communities from Old Woman Creek delta, Ohio, United States - OWC_soil_day20_CT | ecosystem: Environmental > Terrestrial > Soil > Wetlands | place: USA: Ohio...
AGACATCATGGAATTAGCCAAGTCATATGAACCGTCCGAGATTGAGAAATACTGGCGCGCCGAATGGGAGCAGCGCGGTTATTTCGCACCGACGACCGACACCAGCAAACCTTCGTTTTGCATCCAGTTGCCGCCGCCGAACGTGACCGGCACGCTGCACATGGGGCATGCGTTCAACCAGACTATCATGGATGCGCTGACGCGCTACCACCGGATGCGCGGCTTCAACACGCTGTGGGTGCCGGGCACCGACCATGCGGGCATCGCGACCCAGATCGTGGTCGAGCGCCAACTCGAAGCGGCTGGCAAGAACCGGCACGACATGGGGCGCGAGCAGTTCCTGCAAGAAGTGTGGCAGTGGAAGGGCGAATCCGGCGCGACGATTACGCGCCAGATGCGCCACATGGGCGCCAGCGTCAGCTGGGAAAATGAATACTTCACCATGGACGAAAATCTATCCACCGTGGTGACCGAAACCTTCGTCCGCCTGTATGAAGAAGGGCTGATTTATCGCGGCAAGCGGCTGGTGAACTGGGATCCGGTGCTGAAATCGGCGGTGTCCGACCTCGAAGTCGAGAGCGAGGAAGAAGATGGCTCGATGTGGCACATCCGCTATCCGCTGGCCGATGGTTCGGGGCATCTGGTGGTGGCCACCACCCGCCCGGAAACGATGCTGGGCGACACAGCTGTGGCGGTTGACCCGACCGACGAGCGTTACCAGCACCTGGTTGGCAAGATGGTCAAGCTGCCGCTGACGGAGCGCGAAATCCCGATCATCGCCGACGATTACGTCGACAAGGAATTTGGCACCGGCTGCGTGAAAATCACGCCAGCGCACGACTTCAACGACTATCAAGTCGGCCAGCGCCACAGCCTGCCGCAGATCAACATCTTCACGCTGGACGCGAAGATCAACGAAAACGGCCCGGTCGAATATCAGGGCATGGATCGCTTCATCGCGCGCCGCCATATTGTCGATGACCTGGAAAAGCTCGGCTTGCTGGTCAAGATCGATCCGCACAAGCTGATGGTGCCGCGCTGCGGTCGCACCGGTCAGATCGTCGAGCCGATGCTGACCGACCAGTGGTTCGTGGCGATGACCAAGGCCGGCGCCGATGGCACGAGCATCGCGCAAAAGGCGATTGATGCGGTCGATTCCGGCGAAGTGAAATTCGTGCCGGAACAGTGGGTCAATACCTACAACCAGTGGATGAAGAATATCCAGGACTGGTGCATCTCGCGCCAGCTGTGGTGGGGGCATCAGATTCCAGCCTGGTACGGCGAGAATGGCGAAATTTTCGTCGCGCGCAATGAAGCCGAGGCGCGCGAAAAGGCGCAGGCGAAAGGCTACACTGGCAGCCTGACCCGCGACGAAGACGTGCTCGATACTTGGTATTCGTCCGCGTTGGTGCCGTTTTCCACCCTCGGTTGGCCGGCAAAGACGGTCGAGCAGGATCTGTTTCTGCCGTCCTCGGTGCTGGTGACTGGCTTCGACATCATCTTCTTCTGGGTCGCCCGGATGATCATGATGACCAAGCACTTCACCGGCAAGGTGCCGTTCCGCCATGTGTACATTCACGGCCTGGTGCGCGATTCGCAGGGCAAGAAGATGAGCAAGAGCGAAGGCAACGTGCTCGATCCGGTCGATCTGATCGACGGCATCGAGCTCTCGCCGCTGCTGGACAAGCGCACTACTGGCCTGAGGAAACCCGAAACCGCGCCGGCAGTGCGCAAGGCGACCGAAAAGGAATTCCCTACCGGCATTCCGGGCTATGGCGCCGACGCGCTGCGCTTCACCTTCGCCGCATTGGCCACGCTGGGGCGCAACATCAATTTCGACAGCAAGCGCTGCGAGGGCTACCGCAACTTCTGCAACAAGCTGTGGAACGCGACCCGCTTCGTGCTGATGAATGTCGAAGGCAAGGATTGCGGTTTCGATGCCTGTTCCTGTGGCGATGGGCGCGAATTTTCGCCGGCCGACCGCTGGATCGTGTCCGAATTTAACCGCGTTGCGGCCGAGGTCGAAAAAGGTTTTGCCGAATACCGGCTGGATATGGTCGCCAACCGCCTGTACCAGTTCATCTGGGACGAGTATTGCGACTGGTATCTTGAAATCGCCAAAGTCCAGATCCAGAATGGCAACGAAGCGCAGCAACGCGCCACGCGCCGCACTTTGTTGCGCGTGCTGGAAGCCGTGCTGCGGCTGGCGCATCCGGTGATCCCGTTCGTGACCGAGGCGCTGTGGCAGACGGTGGCGCCACTGACCGACCGCGCACCGAAGGATGGTGGCGACAGCATCATGGTGCAGGCATACCCGCTACCGGATGCGGACAAGATCGACGCCGAGGCCGATGCCTGGATGGCGCAGTTCAAGGCAATGACCGATGCCTGCCGGGCGCTGCGCGGCGAGATGAGCTTGTCGCCGGCGCAGAAGGTGCCGCTGATCGTCGAATCGCCGGATGCCGAACGCACCCGCACCTTTGCGGCATCGCTGGAAGCATTGGCGCGCCTGTCTGAAGTGCTGATCGTGGACAAGCTGCCATCGTCGCCAGCGCCGGTATCGATCGTCGGCGAGGCGAAGCTGATGCTGAAGGTCGAGATCGACATCGCGGCCGAACGCGCGCGTCTGGCGAAGGAAATGGCCAAGGTGCAGGGCGAGATCGACAAGGTCAACAACCAGCTTGGCAACCAGGGTTTCGTCGCCAAGGCGCCGGAAAAGGTCGTGGCGCAGATGCGCGAGCGGCTGGCGAGTTTCAGCGATACGCTGGAAAAGCTGAAGGAGCAGGACGCGAAGCTGGCGTCAGCGTAATAAAGAAGAGAAACGGGAGCTGAGGCTCCCGTTTTTTCTGTTGTGAGCATCTGTAGATACTAAGATTTTAAGTGCCTTTATGATGAGTAAAAGGCATGATGTAACCAGATTGTGGGGGGGCAATGCAGCAGGCCGAACATTTTTTTCAGGGAAATAATACTTATACGCGGTTAACCAGCGGAGGTGTCGAGTCGCCTGATTTGACTGGGGATTTGAAGAAGATTGGCTGGCAGGATATCGCCCAAATCTCGCTAGAGAAGCGTGGGGTAATGGGCGAGTACCTCAAGCTGACATTGAAGCCAGAACTGGGACTGTCAAAAAGGCAGCACTTCTGGCGGATGTCTTCGCCGGCAGAGCCGTTGCTGAGACTGTCAAGCTATCAGCCAAGCGAACGCGAGGCCATGCTCAATGGCATTGTGGAAACATTGGGGGCATTGTCTGAGGGCGCCGCCACGGCGGAGTTCGTCAAGGAACGTGAATTCAACCAGCAATTCGTAGCGCTGTTGCATTTTCCTTGGCTGACCTATGCCTTGATTGCCATCAATGTTGCAGTTTTTTTGGCACTCGCGGTGCTGGGGAAAGGCTTCAGCAGATTTCCAGCAGATGTATTGCTGGAGTGGGGCGGTAATCTTGCCTATGAAGCGCAGCGCGGCCAGTGGTGGCGCCTCCTGACGTCGATGTTTCTGCACAGCGGGTTTATGCATTTGCTAAGCAATATGCTTGGTTTGTATAGTTTGGGCGTCACCATTGAGCGTGTCTTTGGTCGGCGCCAGTTAGCGGTCATATATATCGGTGCCGGTTTGCTCGGTAGCGCACTGAGCTTGCATTTTTCGGCGCAGCAAGCGATTTCCGTTGGCGCCTCCGGGGCTATTTTTGGCATGGCAGGTGCGCTTATCGTTGGCGTGTTCCAGCACAGGAAACAGGTGCCAGCCGCATTTGGCTGGCAGAACATTGGCGGCCTAGCCTATTTTGTTTTTTATTCTTTGGCAAACGGGTTCGGTAGAACCGGCATTGATAATGCCGCGCATGTCGGTGGTTTGTTGGCAGGATGCGTGATAGCGCTGATTTTGCCGACGCGGTTCGATATGGCATCCTATCAGGAGAAAGTGGCGACGCGCATCATCGGCGCACTCATGTTTATCAATGTCGCAACAACCGGATTGGCTGCAACCGTGCCACCAGCGCAGATTGACCTGCGCAGCATTTTTGCCAGTCAGCCGCTTCTGGAACGTGGCTTCCAAAATTTTAAGGAAGTAGGGGCAACCTTGCAGCAATTGGAGCAGTTGCAAAAGGAAGGCAAGGTAACGGAGTGTGAGTTAAGTGAGAGGGCCCGTACAAGCCTCGCTCCATTGCTGCAGTCCGTCCTTGACGACTTTTCGCGAGCCAAAGTGCATCCAGAAGATCCCAGAGGGAATTTTCTGAAGCATTCGCAACGTCTGTCCGAGTTGCTGCTCGAAGCAGCGCTTCTGGATTTGCCGTGCGCACCGGGTGAGGTCAAGCCGAAGTCATCGAACCCGGAGCGCGAGGTGCAGTTGAAAAAGGAGCTTGAGCTTGCGGCAAAGGCGATGGAGAACGAGGTGAAGGCGTTGCAACAGCGCAAACGCTGAACATCGACTGGCTGGCCGCCACATTGGTGTGGTGGCCAGCTAGGTGTTTGGGCGTTACTTGCTTCCCATCTTAGATGTCCAATCGGCAATGCCCTTGGCCATCGACACGAATTCGCTCGGCATCATTACGATGGTGGTGGTGTTCTGTTCGGCGCCGACTTCGGTCACCATCTGCATCCGGCGCAGTTCCAGCCCGGCCGGGTTTTCCATGATCAACGCCGCCGCCTCGCGCAGTTTCATCGACGCTTCCAGTTCCGCTTCGGCCTTGATGATGCGGGCACGCTTTTCCCGCAGCGCTTCCGCTTCCTGCGCCATCGCGCGCTGCATCGATTCGGGAATTTCGACGTTGCGCATTTCAACCCGTTCGACATTCACGCCCCACGGTTCGGTGGCGGTATCGATCACCTGGCGCATTTCGGTGCCGAGCCGTTCCTGTTCCTTCAGCACGTCGTCGAGCGTGTGCTGACCGATGATGTTGCGCAGTGAGGTCAGCGCGACCTGCACCACGGCGCCGCTGTAATCGACCACCTCGACCACAGCCCGGGCCGGATCGACAATCGAATACCAGATCACGACCGTGACTTCAACCGGCACGTTGTCCTTGGTGATGGTTTCCTGCTTTTCGACCGTGGCGGTAATGGTGCGGATGTCGACCATCTGCTGCCATTCGATGAACGGGATGATCCAGTACAGGCCGGGACCGCGCGTGCCCTGCAGCTTGCCGAGGCGGAACACAACTGCGCGCTGGTACTGGTTGGCGACGCGAAAGCCGTAGATGACGAGGAAAACGATTATCGAGGAAACGATGAAGAGGATGGACATCATGTGCTCCTTGCCGGTGAATTTGGCCGCGTGGGCCGGCCATGCTGTGGTTCGAACATGCGCAGAGTATGTCATGTATCAGGAGAGAATGTCCGGCGAAACACCTTGATACATTTTTTTGTGTTGCGAATCATACAAATGACGCCGGTTGTCGCTCAACGGTCGCAAACGGGTGCTAGACTGCCGCCAATTCCCGTGCCACGGCCAGCAGTTGGTGGCGCCGGATTTGCCGCAAGATATTAACTACCCCTAAGAAGGAATCCGTGATGAGCATGATTGATCGCGTTAAGGCTATTTTGCTGAAACCGAAGGAAACCTGGCCCGTGATCGAGGTGGAAGAAACAACGCCGACCAGCCTGTACAAGAACTACATGGTTTTCTTGGCGGCGATTCCGGCCGTATGTGGTTTCATCGGCATGTCGCTGGTCGGTATTGGCGGTTTCGGGCTGTCACTGCGCGTTCCAGTTCTGTCCGGTTTGGTGAACATGGTGGTGCAGTATGTAATGAGCCTGGTGATGATTTACGTGTTCTCGCTCATCATCAATACGCTTGCGCCATCGTTTGGCGGGCAGAAAAACCCGCTCAACGCACTCAAACTGGCGGTGTATGGCGCAACTGCGTCGATGGTTGGTGGTGCGTTCAGCATCCTTCCGGTGATGAGCATCTTGGGCGTGCTGTGCGGCTTGTATTCGATTTACCTGATTTATCTCGGCTTGCCGGTGCTGATGAAGAATCCGCCGGAAAAATCGGTGCTGTACACGGTTGTCATCCTGCTGGTCGGCATTTTCGCCGGCATGCTGATGGCGCTGATGACGCGGCTGATCACGCCCAATCCGTACACACTCGGCAGCGCAAGCGGTGGCGATGCGATGGTGCGTCTGAAAACGCCGGATGGTGGCGAGATCAAAATCGACACTTCCAAAATGGACGCGATGAACAAGAAGCTTGAGGAGGCGCAGAAAAGCGGCGATCCTGCTGCCGCTGCCGCCGCAGCGCGCGATGCCGCAGCCGCCATGACCGGCGGCGATCCGAACGTGCTGCCGCTGGCGCCGGAAAGCCTGAAGCCATATCTTGTGCCGCAAATCGCCAATTTTTCGCGCACTTCGATCAGCGTGCAGAGCGCGAATGCGATGGGGCTTGTGACCACGACGGGTAGCGCGGACTACCAGTCGAGCAGCCGCCAGACGGTGTTCCTGACGATTACCGATTTCGGAGGTATGACCGGGCTGGTGAAAATGAGCGGGGCGATGGTTTCCGGCGAAAAGGAAACGAATACCAGCGTCGAAAAGACCTGGCAGGAAAACGGCCGCACGATGCACCATGAATACGACAAGGATGGCAGCCGCGCCGAGATGAAGGTCATCCTGAAAAACGGCATCATGGTTGAGCTCAAGAGCCAGCAGGCGAAGATCGAAACCTTGCGCATGCTGATGCTGGGGCTGGACCTGAACGGGCTGGAAAACGCGCAACGGCCGAAGAAATCCTGACACCCCTACCTGCGCAGCCGGATGGCGGCCGTGCGGTGCATGCTCTCGAAAAGCGCACGCAAGTCGTGCGCTTTTTTTATTCAACCAGTTCGACCGTCATGCCGTCGAGCGCGATGCCGGAAAAAGCAGTTTGCCAGATTTGCCTTGGTTCGGCCGTTTTTGCATCGGTCCAGGCGCCGGTGGTGATGATTTCGCCGGCGGCCAGCGGCGCAAAGCGGGTCTGGTTGCACAGCATCTGGTGCAGGTGCCACAGCGCATGCAGTGGGCTGTTCAGGATGTCGCTACCGAAACCGGCGCTGCGCAGCGTGCCGTCGGACGACAGCGATACACTGACGCCCATCATCATCGTCGCCAGATGGCGGCGGCTTTGCGCCGACACTACTCTCGGTTCGCCGATGATCAGCATGCCGTGCAAGCCGAATGCGGCAATTGCATCGGCGGTCTTGAACTGCCAGTCAGGAAACGGGCACGAATTGATCTCGATGCCATGCGCCATCCATTCGATGCAGTCGGCGAGTTCATCCATCGTGCAATCCAGTGCAGGCGATTTTGCCAGCCGGAACACAATTTCCGGCTCGATGCGCGGCTGCATGAGCTCCTTGATGTGAATGAGTGCGGCGTTGTCCTCGGTATAGATGACCGTGCGGTCGAACAGCGGCGACCAGATCGGCGCGTGGACGGTCGGGTCTTGCGCATTCCGTGGCCAGACTGTGCGGTTGACGAAGCCGATCTTGCGCCCGACCGGCACTTCGCCTTCGGCCACGCGGACATCGTGAATGCGCCGCGCGATATCGTAAGCGTCGTCCTGCGTCAGTGCGAAGCCGGAGGTCAGCGGCGGCATCAGCCGGGCCTCGATCCGCGCATCAAGCAGTTGGTGCGCATAACGGTTGATCTGCGTCGACATTAACATGGCAACCTCCGGCGAGCGAGCTGAGGGGTAAGTGGGGATGAAAGCACTTTACGCAAGTGAACGCGCGGGAACTTGCGTTAGCTCAACAGCTGTGCAAGCTGCTTCGTGCTCGGCACAAGCCGGATGCTTGGCGCGAGGTGATGTCGGCAATACGGGCAAGGCGGCCTATCCGCTGCAGGAAAAAATAACTGACTAAACTGACTTTTCGGTCAGTAAGGGTAAAAAAATATACTCCGGCCAGTATTTAAAAACGGCCAGCAAAATCGTGGACATTCTGGGTATTTTTGCTATATACCCCAGGATGTGGCGAGGGATTTACGCCAGCCGGCCGGCGTGATCCTTGGCAAACTGCCACGCGACGCGGCCTGAGCGCGAGCCTCGTTGCAGCGCCCAGCGCAGCGCATCGGCTTGCGCGTTGGCGATTTGCGCCTCAGCGCAGCCGAACGAGCGCAGCCAGTGCGCGACGATCGCCAGATACTGTTCCTGCGAGAACGGGTAGAACGACAGCCAGATGCCGAAGCGCTCGGACAGCGAAATCTTTTCTTCCACCGTTTCGCCCGGGTGGATGTCGCCATCATCGCTGCGCGTGCTGGTGCGATTGTCCGACATCTTTTCCGGCAGCAGGTGGCGTCTGTTCGAGGTGGCGTAGATCAGCACATTGTTCGATTGCGTTGCCACGCTGCCATCGAGCGCCACTTTCAGCGCCTTGTAGGCGGAATCGTTTTCTTCGAACGACAGGTCGTCGCAATAAATGATGAAGCGTTCCGGCCGCTTCGCCACCAGATCGACGATGTCCATCAGATCGGCCAGATCTGCGCGGTCGACTTCGATCAGCCGCAGGCCGTCGGCGGCAAAACGGTTCAGGCAGGCTTTCACCAGCGACGACTTGCCGGTGCCGCGCGAGCCGGTCAAGAGCACGTTGTTCGCCGGCCGGCCTTCGATGAACTGGCGCGTGTTCTGCTCCAGTTGGCGCTTTTGCACCTCAACATGAAACAGGTCGGCCAGCGCTATCGACGAGCGGTGCGCCACCGGCTGCAGATAGCCGCCGGCGTTCTGGCCGCGCCGTTTGCGCCAGCGAAAGGCGGTCGAAGCACTCCAGTCGGTGTTCGGCGAGGCCGAAGGCAGCACCGTTTCCAGCCGCGCCAGCATCGCTTCGGCGCGGGCGAGGAACTGTTCCAGCGAGGTCATTTAAGAACGGTAGTCAGCGTTGATCGAGACATAATCATGCGACAAATCGCAAGTCCAGATGGTCGCGGCCGCGTCGCCGCGCGCCAGCGTCACGCGCACCGCGATTTCGCTCTGCTTCATCACGCGCTGGCCATCTTCTTCCTTGTACTCCGGGTTACGGCCGCCATCCTTCGCCACCCACACGTCGTCCAGATACAGGTTGATCTTGCCGACATCCAGATCGTCAATGCCGGCGTAGCCAATCGCGGCCAGAATGCGGCCGAGGTTCGGGTCGGAGGCATAGAACGCGGTTTTGACCAGCGGCGAATGCGCGATCGAATAGGCGATTTGCCGGCATTCCTCGGCGCTTTTGCCCTGTTCGACCGTGACGGTCATGAACTTGGTCGCGCCTTCGCCGTCGCGCACGATTGCCTGCGCCAACTGCTGCGCGACTTCGGTCACGGCAGCCGACAGCGTAGCGTAATCCTGCGTTTCGATGCCGGAGATTCCGACGTCGAGCATGCCGGTCGCAATCAGCATGAAGGAATCGTTGGTAGAAGTGTCGCCGTCGATGGTGATGCAGTTGAACGACTTGTCGGCCGCTTCCTTCAGCATGTGTTCCAGCGCCACCTGCGGCACGCGCGCATCGGTTGCGATGTAGCCGAGCATGGTCGCCATGTTCGGCTTGATCATGCCGGCGCCCTTGCTGATGCCGGTGATGGTGATTTTCTTGCCGCGGATCATGACCGTGCGCGAGGCCGCTTTCGGCTGCGTGTCGGTGGTCATGATCGCTTCGGCCGCGTTGTGCCAGTTGTCTTCCTTCAGATTTTCCAGCGCCGCCGGTAGCCCGGCCTCAATCCGTTCGACTGGCAGCGGCTCCAGAATCACACCGGTAGAGAACGGCAGGATTTGTGATGGCGCGCATTCGAGCAGGTCAGACAGCGTGACGCAGCAGCGGTTCGCCGCCAGCAGGCCGGCGTCGCCGGTGCCGGCATTGGCGTTGCCGGTGTTGACTAGCAGCGCGCGGATCGGCAACCCGGTTTTGGTCACGTCTTCCAGATGCGCCTTGCACACCTGCACCGGCGCGGCGCAGAAGCGGTTCTTGGTGAACACGCCGGCAACGGTTGCGGTCGGGGCCAGTTTCATCACCAGCAAATCCTTGCGGTTTTGCTTGCGGATGGCCGCTTCGGCATAACCGAGTTCGATGCCGGCGACGGGTTTTAGGTCGGATGCGACGGGAAGCGGAAGGTTGACGGCCATGGGAATTCTCTCGTAGGTGGAATGCGGAGCAGGTATTGTAATCGGTAAGCGGGCATGAAAAAAGGGCGGTTGAGCCGCCCTTTTTTCATGCAGTGCAAATTATTTCAGCTTGCCGTGGCATTGCTTGAATTTCTTGCCGCTGCCACATGGACAGGGGTCGTTGCGTCCGACTTTCGGCATTGCGTTGGCGTGCGGATTTTGCTTTGATTCGCCGCCAATCGCTTTCGGTGCCAGCAGTTCTTCCGGCGTGGCATCTTCGCCGAAGCCGCCATGTTGATAATTGACGTTGACCACGCGCGGTTGCGCCAACTGTGCTTCCGCCGCCTCGATTTCCTCCTGCGACTGAATGCGCACCAGCATCACGATGCGGGTGACTTCGTGCTTGATCTGCTCCAGCATCTGGCCGAACAGTTCGAATGCCTCGCGCTTGTATTCCTGTTTCGGATTTTTCTGGCCATAGCTGCGCAGGTGAATGCCCTGACGCAGATGATCCAGTGCTGCCAGATGTTCGCGCCAGTGGCTGTCCATGCTTTGCAGCATCACGCTGCGCTCGAACCCTTCGAACGCTTCGGGGCCGACCAGCGCGATTTTGGCATTGTAGACCTCGTCAGCAACCTGCAGGATGCGCGCCAGCAAGTCTTCCTCGGTCAGGTTCTTTTCCTGTTCGAGCATGGCCGACAGTTGCACCTCGAGTTGCCATTCATTCTTCAGTTCGGCTTCCAGCGACGCGATGTCCCACTGCTCCTCGACCGAATGCTCGGGCACGTAGCTGCGGAAAATGTCGGTGAATACGCCATGCCGTAGCGAAGCGATCAGGGCGGACGTTCCTTGCGCATCGAGCAGTTCGTTGCGCTGCTGGTACATCACCTGACGCTGTTCGTTCGCGACATCGTCGTATTCGAGCAGTTGCTTGCGGATATCGAAGTTGCGGCCCTCGACCTTGCGCTGCGCCGATTCAATCGAGCGCGAAACGATGCCGGCTTCGATCGGTTCGCCCTCAGGCATTTTCAGCTTGTCCATGATGGCGCGCACGCGGTCGCCGGCGAAGATGCGCAACAGCGGATCGTCGAGCGACAGGTAGAAGCGCGATGCGCCAGGGTCGCCCTGACGGCCGGAGCGGCCACGCAACTGGTTGTCGATACGGCGCGATTCATGCCGTTCGGTGCCGACGATGCACAGGCCGCCGGCGGTGACCACATGGTCGTGCAGCGATTGCCATTCGCTACGCAGCTTTTGCGCTTGCGCCTGTTTTTCCTCGTCCGACAGCGATTCATCCGCCTCGATGAACTGAATTTGTTTTTCTACGTTGCCGCCGAGCACGATGTCGGTGCCGCGGCCGGCCATGTTGGTGGCAATCGTGATCATTTTCGGCCGGCCTGCCTGCGCGACGATTTCCGCTTCGCGCTCATGCTGCTTGGCGTTGAGCACGTTGTGTGGCAGCTTGGCCTTGGTCAGCATTTCCGACAGCATTTCGGAATTCTCGATCGAGGTCGTGCCGACTAGCACCGGCTGGCCGCGCTCGTAGCAATCCTTGATGTCACGCAGCATCGCACCATATTTTTCGTCGGCGGAGCGATACACCTGATCCTGCCGGTCGGCGCGCTGGTTCGGGCGGTTGTGCGGAATCACCACCGTTTCCAGCCCGTAGATTTCCTGGAATTCGTACGCTTCGGTATCGGCCGTGCCGGTCATGCCGCCGAGCTTGGCGTACATGCGGAAATAGTTCTGGAACGTGATCGACGCCAGCGTCTGGTTCTCGTTCTGGATGGTGACGCCTTCCTTCGCTTCGACCGCCTGGTGCAAGCCATCGGACCAGCGGCGGCCGCTCATCAGGCGGCCGGTGAATTCATCGACAATGATGATTTCATCGTTTTGCACCACGTAGTGCTGATCCTTGTGGAACAGCGTGTTCGCACGCAACGCGGCATACAGGTGATGCACCAGCGTAATGTTGGCGGCGTCGTACAACGATGCGCCTTCCGGGAGCAGACCCATCTGCATCAGAATCTGTTCTGCCTTTTCGTGGCCGGCTTCGGTCAGCAGCACCTGATGCGCCTTTTCATCCTTGACGTAATCGCCCGGGACTTCGACCTTGCCCTTGCCATCCGGCGTTTCTTCGCCGATCTGCTCGGTCAGCAGTTTCGGCACCTGATTCATTTTGTAGTACAGCTCGGTGTTGTTCTCTGCCTGGCCAGAAATGATCAGCGGCGTGCGCGCCTCGTCGATCAGGATCGAGTCGACTTCATCAACAATCGCGAAATTCAGCCCGCGTTGCACCCGCTCCGACGGGTCGTACACCATGTTGTCGCGCAGGTAGTCAAAGCCGAACTCGTTGTTGGTGCCGTAGGTGATGTCGGCGGCATAGGCTGCCTGCTTCTCATCGTGCTCCATCGTGGTCAGGTTAATGCCGGTCGAGAGGCCAAGCCAGTTATACAGCCGGCCCATCCATTCGGCATCGCGCTGCGCGAGGTAATCGTTGACCGTGACCACATGCACACCCTTGCCGGTCAGCGCATTCAGGTAGGTCGGCAGCGTGGCCACTAGCGTCTTGCCTTCGCCTGTGCCCATCTCGGCAATCTTGCCCTGATGCAGCGTGATGCCGCCGATCAGCTGCACGTCGAACGGGCGCATCTTCAACACGCGCTTGCTGGCTTCGCGGCAGACGGCAAACGCTTCCGGCAGAATGCTGTCGAGCGATTCGCCTTTTGCCAGCCGATCCTTGAACGCAGGCGTCATCGCCTTCAGTTCGGCGTCGGACATTTTCTCGAACCGGGACTCGAGCGCATTGATTGCGCGCACGATTTTCCCGTATTGCTTGAGCAGGCGCTGGTTGCGGCTGCCAAAAATCTTGGTCAGGAAAGACAGAGGCATACTTGATTACTTTTACTTGAAAAGTCCGAAAGAAAATGAGGGCTTCGGAGGCAGCAAATCAACCGCGCAGCCGTAGCTTGGCTGGCAGGGAAGAAGGGGCTGGCGAAATGCCGTTATGTGCACGATGCTGGATACGTGGCCAAAAGTGGCATTCTACCACGCAGTAACGCTCATTTTCCTGTCAGCGCGGCAAGTTTCGCCTGGTTGGAACCGGCGGCAAGGAATTTGTGCGGGTTCTGTGCAACACCTTTGACGCGCACTTCGAAGTGCAGATGCGGCCCGGTCGAGCGCCCGGTCGAGCCGACATCGGCGATATGCTGGCCACGCTTGACGATATCGCCCACGTTCACATGCAGTCGCGACGTATGCGCATAGCGGGTGATGATGTCGTTGCCGTGGTCGATGTCGAGCATGTTGCCGTATTCGTGGTGGTATTCGGCCGAAATCACCACGCCACCGGCGGCCGCGACGATTGGCGTGCCGGGTGCCGCCGAGAAATCAATGCCTTCATGCACGGCGCGGCGGCCTGAGAACGGGTCGATGCGGACGCCGAAGCCGGAAGCGTTGTAGCTGGCCTCGACCGGCTGGATGGTCGGCAGCAGGCGCGACTGGATCTTCAATCCCATCAGCGCGGTTTCGACCACGTTCATGTAATCCTCGCGGCGGGCGATTTCGGTTTCCATTGAATCCAGCGTGCGGCTGAATCCGGATAGTGAGAGCGTTTCGACATTCGATTTGCTCCCAACTGGCACCTCAATTCCGCCCTGGCCGGGTTTTTCCCTGAAATTGAAGGTTTCCGGCTGAATGCCGGACAGCCCCTGCACCCGTTCGCCGAGCGCATCCAGCCGCGTCAACTGCGCCTGCATCTCGCCCAGCTTGACCGACATCATCGCCAGGTTTTCCTTCACGAATTTCGAATTCCGGCCGGAATCGTCGGCGGAGTTCACCATCGCCGCATCCGCAAACAGCGGTAATTTATGCAGCGGAGCGTACGCGAGCAGCAGCCATGACAGCACCGCTGCACACAGCAGGATGGCAGTGATGGCAAACGAGGCGGCAATGATCAAATGACGAGTGGTCAGCGTGACCGATTTGGCGGTAAGGCGCGGGTGTAGCAGGATGAGTTGCATTCGTTCTCCTGAGGTGCATGTGGCGCAAGCTGTGGTAAGGTTAAGTTATGTCCAGACGAAGCTTCTCCACAGTGCGGCAAAACGCGCTCAATGCCGGCAAACCCCGTGCCGCATTAAGCGCTATCGATTCATTGCGCACGCATCAAACCATGGCGGCACTGATGCCGGCGGTGATGCGCATGGCCTCGATCCAGAAGGATTGCGCGGCCGTGCTGCCGGCGTTGTTCGATAAGTGCGCCGTGCAGCGGTTCGAGTCTGGCCAACTGGTGCTGTCGGCGCCGAATGCGGCGCTGGCAACCAGACTGAAGCAGCAGTTGCCAAAATTGCAGCAAGCGTTGAACCAGGCAGGTTGGCAGGTTAGCGCAATCCGAACTAAAGTGCAAGTGCCTGAAAATAAAGTGAAATTTGTGCCGAGGGAGAAGCCGCCGGTGCCGCCGCAGGCGATCGCGGCGCTGGCCGCGCTGGGGGAGGCGCTGGAAAATTCGTCCAGCAACGAATCGTTAAAAGCTGCGCTGGCGAGGATGGTGGCGCGTCACAGCTGATTGGCTGGTATCGACTGCTCGCGGGCCAATATGGTGTTTTCAGGTCGTGCGCCGGTCGAGCATCGCGCGCGCGATGGTGCCAGCATCAACATATTCAAGTTCGGCACCGGCTGGTACGCCGCGCGCCAGCCGGCTGACCTTCAGCCCGCGCGCCTTCAGCATTTCGCTGATCACATGTGCGGTCGCTTCGCCTTCATTGGTGAAATTCGTCGCTAGCACGACTTCGGTCACGATGCCGTCGGTCGCGCGCGCGATCAGCTTTTCCAGGTGGATCTGCTTCGGCCCGATGCCATCCAGCGGCGACAGGCTGCCCATCAGCACGAAATACAGACCCTTGTAGGTCAGCGTCTGTTCAATCATCAGCTGGTCGGCTGGCGTCTCGGTCACGCACAGCAGGTTGCCCTCGCGACCGGTATCGGCGCAGGTGGTGCAGAGCTCTTCCTCTGTGAAGGTGTTGCACTTCGCGCAATGGCGAATCTTGCCGGCGGCATCGCATAGCGCCTGGCCGAGTTGCAGCGCGCCGTCGCGGTCATGCTGCAACAGGTGAAACGCGATCCGCTGCGCCGATTTCGGCCCGATCCCGGGCAAGCGGCGCAGCGTCTCTGTCAGCCGTTCCAGGCTGGATGGCGGTTTCACTTTGAGCCGGATTTGGGTGAAAGTCAGAATGGCAGCTTGAAGCCCGGCGGCATCGGCATGCCGGCGGTCAGGCCGTTCATTTTTTCCTGGCTGGTGGCTTCGGCCTTGCGCACGGCATCGTTGAACGCTGCGGTGACCAGATCTTCCAGCATTTCCTTGTCGTCGCCCATCAGCGACGGGTCGATCGAAACGCGCGACACATAGAACTTGCAGGTCATCAGCACTGTCACCATGCCCGCGCCCGCCTGGCCTTCAACCACGGTCTTCGCCAGTTCTTCCTGCGCCTTGTTCATTCGATCCTGCATGGCTTGCGCCTGCTTCATCAGTCCTGCGAGCTGGTTTTTCATTCGTTGGTTCCTGTATTGAGATGAGAAATCAAGTGGTTAAACGGGTTTGATCGAACCGGGTACGATGGTAGCGCCGAAATCGCGCATCAGCGACTGCACGAACGGGTCGTCTTGCACCGCCTGTTCCGCCTGCTGTTGCCGCAATGCGCGTTCGTCCTGTGCTTTCTGGTTTGCGGTCTGGCTGACCTGGCCGGTTTCGGTGGTCACGTGCGCGGTCAGGCCGAAATGCTCGGTCAGTGCGGCTGTCAGCCGTTCGATACTGGCGGCCGAACAAAGGGTTTCGACCGGCGAGCGAAGATGGAAATGCATGCTGCCGGCAACCTGCTGCCAGCGGACCAGTTCGGTTTGTTGTGCCAGTTGCTGCACCATGCCGCGCAGCGGCAGCGCGGCTGCTAGCGATGGCCAGTCGCCATTCCAGTCGGTCGGGTTGGTCGGTGGTATTGGCGTCGGCGCAGAATCCGCTGCGACGGCAGCGGTGACTGGCGCGGCTACCGGTTCAGTTTTTTTTTGAGCCGGCGTCGCAGACGGTGCTGTTGTGGACGCGGTCGGCAGAGCTTCTTCCCACGGCGGAATGCTTGCCGCGGATGGCTTTTCTCTCGATTTGTTGCGCAGGACGTCAAGCGCGGCCTTGGCCGGGCTTTCGCGCCGGATGGGCGCGACCGGTGCCGCAGCCGTTGCTGCCGGTGTCGCGGTGGGGGTTACGTTGGCAGTGACTGCCTTGGTCGTTGCTGCCGGTTTCGGTGGTGCTTGCGGCGCAGCGCTTGCTTCGCCCGGGCGGAAAGCCAGCATCCTCAGCAGCGTCATCGTGAAGCCGGCGTATTCGTCCGGCGCCAGGCCGAGTTCATTTCTGCCATGCACCGCGATTTGATAGTACAGCTGGGTTTCTTCGGCATCGAACAGTCCGGCCAGACGGATGATGTCGTCGTACTCCGGCAGGTCGTCCGGCAGCGCAGTCGGCACAGTTTGCGCCAGCGCGATACGGTGCAACAAGGTGCCCAGATCCTGCAGCGCGGCGTTGTATGACAGGCTGCGTTCGGCCATTTCATCGGCAATCGCGATCAGCGCTGCGCCATCCTGCGCGGCCAGCGCATCGAGCAGGCGGATCAGGTACGACTGATCCAGCGCGCCCAGCATGCCCTGCACCGCATCGAGCGATACCCGGCCAGCGGCGTAGGCAATCGCCTGGTCGGTCAGCGACAGCGCATCGCGCATCGAGCCGTGTGCGCCCTGTGCCAAGAGGCGCAGCGCCGGCAGGTCGTAGTCGATTTTTTCCTGCTGCAATACGTTTTCCAGATGGCCGATGATTTGCGGCGGCGGCATCTGTTTCAGGTTGAATTGCAGGCAGCGCGACAGCACGGTTACTGGCAGCTTCTGCGGGTCGGTGGTCGCAAGGATGAATTTGATGTATTCGGGCGGTTCTTCCAGCGTCTTCAGCATCGCGTTGAACGCGTGCGTGGTCAGCATGTGCACCTCGTCGATCATGTAGACCTTGAAGCGCGCATTGGTCGGTGCGTACACCGCCTGTTCCAGCAGTTGCTGCATGTCGTCCACGCCGCGATTCGAGGCCGCATCCATTTCGATGTAGTCGACGAATCGGTCGGCATCGATAGCCTTGCATGCTTCGCACACGCCACATGGCTGCGACGTGATGCCCTGTTCGCAGTTCAGCGATTTCGCCAGGATGCGCGATAGCGTGGTCTTGCCGACGCCGCGCGTGCCGGTGAACAGGTAGGCGTGATGCAGCCGCTGCGTGTCGAGCGCATGCGTTAACGCGCGTACGACATGCTCCTGCCCGACGAGGGTATCGAAACGCTTCGGGCGGTATTTGCGGGCAAGGACAAGGTAAGACATGGCGGAATTTTACCTTACTGCGGCTGCCGTAAGGTGTCTGGCGGGGTAAAAATATACTGGTGGGGGTATTTCAAAATCACTACAAAAAACAAGGCTCGGCGTGGTTGTTTTTGCATATACCCCGGTAAATTTGGGCGTTTTTCAGGCTGGTTCCGCTGGCGTTAGCGGATATTTTGCATATTCGGCGCGGAATTCCGCCGCCAGTTCGGCGTAGCTGCGTAGCGTGAATTCCTCCACATCGAGTAACGTGGTGAAGGCGTAATAGTGCCGCTCGTTCAGCCACCAGTCGTATCGCGCCAGCGCGGTGCAGAAGGCATCGAAATCGGCTTCGGTTGCGAATACCTTGCCTTTCAGTTCTTCGCGGCTGGCAAAGGCGCCGGCCTCGACCGCCAGTGCGATGCAGTCGAGTGCGTATTGCGTCTGCGTGCCGGCACCGAACGTAGCCACCGCGTCGCGAAAGCGCAGCGGGGTGAAGGTTTGCGTCAGCGGCAGCCAGCCGCCGAATTGCACGCAGTCGGCATAGATTTCGAACGCGATGCGCGTACGGTTGGTGTTCAGGGGCCAGATTCTTGTCATCGGAGATTCGCCAGGACGATGTTTCAGGTGTGGTTCGGAAGCTGGGAGGTCAAAAAAATACTACCGGGTGTATTTGAAAATGGCCGCGGAAAATTTGGCTTGGTTGGGTTGTTTCGGTATATACCCGTCAATTATTGCGTTCACAGCCCAGTTTCAGGCTCGATTTTGAGCGGGCCGTCGCCGCTGTACTTGTCCAGCGCCAGATAGATCACCGGCGTGATCACCAGCGTGATCACCTGCGAGAAAATCAGCCCGCCGACAATCGCCAGGCCCAGCGGGTAACGCAGTTCCGCGCCGGCGCCGAGTTTCAGCGCAATCGGCAGCGCGCCCATCAGCGCTGCCAGCGTGGTCATCATGATCGGGCGGAAACGCAGCAGGCAGGCGGAGCGGATTGCCTGTTCAGGAGCGATGCAATCGTTGCGCTGCGCGTCGAGCGCGAAGTCGATCATCATGATGGCGTTCTTCTTCACGATGCCGATCAGCATCAATATGCCGATGGTGGCGATCAAGGTCAGCTCGACTCCGAACAGCCGCAGCGTCAGCAGGGCGCCGATGGCGGCCGACGGCAGGCCGGCCAGAATCGTGAGCGGATGGATGTAGCTTTCATACAGCACGCCCAGCAGGATGTAGATCACGACCAGCGCCAGTACCAGCAGCACGACCTGGGTGGTTTGCGATGACTGGAATACCGCCGCATCGCCCGACCACGAGGTGATGATGCTCGGCGGCAGTTGCAGCGTCGCCTTGATTTGTTCGATGCGATCGCTGGCATCGCCCAGCGGCACATCGGGCGCAAGGTTGAACGTCAGCGTGACCGCTTCGAGCTGGCCCTGATGGTTGACCGCAATCGGGCCGGCGGCGCGCTTTACGTGCGCCAGCCCCAGAAGTGGCACCAGCGCGCCCGATTTGGAACGGACGTAAATGTCTGCCAGCGCGTTTTCATCCTGTTGCCCGCTGCCGGTGCTTTGCAGAATCACCTGGTAGCTATTGCTGCTGGTGAAGATGGTCGATACCTGGCGATCGCCATACGCGCTGTACAGCGCGGTACGGATGTCCTGGATGCCGACGCCGGCTTCGCTCGCGCGGTCGCGGTTGATTTCGACCACCGCCTGCAAGCCCTTCATCTGCGAATCGCTGGTCACGTCGCGGAACAGCGGGTCGGCTCGCATCTGTTCTTCCATTTTGGCCGCCCAGCTGTAAAGCGTTCCTCCTCCGACACTTTGCAGCACATACTGGTAGCGGCTCTTGCTGGTCTTGCCGCCGAGTTGCAGGTTTTGCACCGGTGCGTAATACACGTTCAAACCGGGCACATCGCGCATCTTGCGCCGCAAGCCTTCGAGTACCTGATCCATCGGCTGGCGCTCGCCTTGCGGTTTCAGATTGATAAACATGAAACCTGAGTTGCTCTCGCGCATACGCGAGGCGACGCTGTAAACATTCGGATCGTCAGACACGATTGCAGAGGCTTTGGCAACCAGTTCCGTCATCATCGGATACGACACGTCCTGCGGTCCTTCGATGGTGGCGCGGATCTGGCCGATGTCCTCGCTCGGGAAGAAGCCTTTCGGGATGGAGACGAACAGTATTCCAGTGCCGACGAAGGTGCCGGCCGCGATCCATAGGGTGAACTTGCGGTGCGCCAGGCACCAGTCGAGCACGCGTTCGTAAAACTTCAGCGATGCATCGTAAACGCGCTCAAAATGTCGGCTGAGCCAGTTGTCCTTGTCGTGCGTTTCCTGCTTCAAAAAGCGGCTGCACAACAATGGTACCAGCGTTAGCGACATCACCGCCGATACCAGGATCGACAGCGATACGACCGCGGCGAATTCGTAAAACAGCAGCCCGATTACGCCTGGCATGAAGAAGATCGGGATGAACACAGCCACCAGCGACAATGAAATCGAAACGATGGTGAAGCCGACTTCCTTCGCGCCGCGCAGCGCGGCCGCCATCGGATTCATCCCCATTTCCATATAGCGCACAATGTTTTCCAGCACCACGATCGCGTCATCGACCACCAGGCCGACCGCGATTGTGATGCCCAAGAGCGAAATGTTATCCAGGCTGTAACCGAGCCATTTCATCAGTGCGAAGCAGCCGATGAGCGAAATCGGTAGCGACAACGCCGGAATCAGCGTGGCGGTCAGGCGTTTGAGGAACAGGAAGATCACCATCACCACCAGCGCGATGGTGAACAGCAGCGTGATTTTCACATCGTGGATGGATTCGCGGATCGAAACCGAGCGGTCGTTGGTTTCTGTCATCGTGATCGATTCCGGCATCTGTGCTTTCAGTCGGGGCAGCATTTCGCGCACGCCATCGACCACCGCCACCGTGTTTGCATTTGGCTGACGCTGGATGCCGATGATGATCGCTGCTTCCTGGTTGAGCCAGTTGCCGCCGCGCACCGATTCGATGCTGTCCGCCACTTCGGCCACATCCTTCAGTCGTATCGAGGCGCCATCCCTGCTGGCGATGATCAGGTTGGCGAACGCGGCCGCATTTGGCAGCTGTTTGTTTGCTTCGATGGTAAGGCTCTGGCGTGGGCCGTCGAGAATGCCGACCGGGCTATTCGAATTGGCGCCTTTCAGCGCGGTCGCCAGTTCATCCATTGTCATGTTGCGTGCGGCCAGCTGTTCCGGCCGCACCTTGACGCGCACCGCATAGCGGCGCTGGCCGTAAACCGAAACCTGCGCCACGCCGTCGATGGTCGAAAGCGCCGGCGCAATCAGGTTTTCGGCGAAATCGTTGACTTCGCCTACCGACAGCGATGGCGAGGTCAGCGCGATGAACAGTACTGGCGCATCGGCAGGGTTGACCTTGCGGTAATCCGGCATTGAGGTCATTTCCGGCGGCAGGTTGCGTTGCGCGCGCAGCAGTGCTGCCTGCACGTCCACCGCTGCGGCATCGATGTCGCGATCAGGATTGAATTCCAGCGTGATGACGGTGTTGCCGCTAGTGTTGGTCGAACTGATGGTGGCCAGGCCGGCGATCATCGAGAACTGCTTTTCCAGTGGCCGCGCGACCGACACGGCCATGATTTCCGGGCTGGCGCCAGGCAGGACGGCGGTTACGCTGATGATTGGCGTGTTGTAGTTCGGTAGCGCCGAAATCGGCAGTTTCAGGTAAGCAAACCATCCGAGCACGACCACCGCGATCGACAGCAGCACTGTCATGACCGGGCGGCGAATGCAGAGTTCGGAAATGTTCACGTTGGCAAGGCTGGAAAGTTAGGATTCGTTCTTTTTCTGCTCGTCGGATGGTGCTTCGCGCACCTTCACGCCCGGGCGCAGGTTCTGCGCGCCTTCGACCACCACGCGTGCGCCTGGTTTCAGGCCGGAAACGGCGGCAGTGCCGCCTTCGGTGGCCAAGAGTGTCACGACTTGCGGTTGTACGGTATCGTCTTCCTGCACGACGTACACCAGCTGCTCTTTCGGGCCGGTGACGACCGCAGCCGTCGGGATGACCGTTGCTTCCGGCAGCGTGCGCGACGTTAGCCGCACATTGACGAAGGAGCCAGGCCAGAGTTTTCGCTCCCTGTTATCGAACTGCGCTTTCATCTTGATGGTGCCGGTTTGCGCGTCGGTCGTGTTGTCGATGAAGACCAGTTTTCCTTGCAGTTCTTCTCCCGTTGCCAGCTTGATACGAACCGGCGCATCGCCTTTGGGGTATGAAGCGACAATGTTTGCCAGCTCTGCTTCCGGCACAGTGAAGCTGACGGTGATCGGATCAAGCTGGACGATGGTCACCATCGTAGCTCCGGACGGCTGCACCAGACTGCCGGGGTGGACGTTGATGGCACCGATGCGTCCGGCCATGCTGGCCGTGATACGGTTGTAATCCAGCGCAACCTTGCTCGATTGCACGCCAGCCTGATTGGCGCGCGCAGTGCCGCGCAAAGCATCAACCTTGGCTTTCGATGTGTCGACCACCGCCTGCGAAATGAATTTTTTGGTAAACAGTTCCTGGTTGCGCTTCAGCGTGGTTTCGGCATCGATCAGATCTGCCTTGTCGCGCGCCAGTTGCGCCTGCGCCTTGTCCAGTCCGGCGGTATCCATGCGCGGGTCGAGCGTGAACAGCAACTGGCCTGCGGTCACGTCCTGGCCTTCCTTTACATGCACCGTGCGCACCACGTTTTGCACCTGCGGCCGCACTTCGACCGTCTTGATGGCGGTGATGTAGCCGTTGGCGCGGACGTTTACCGGCATCGTCTGCTGCCCGGAGATAGCGGTCTTGACCGTAATGACCGGATTGCGCTGTCGCTTGTCGGACGAGGAAATGAAAAGTCGGATGACGAGAATGGCCGCAATAACAACGACCAAGCCGCCAATGCCAACTGCAAGGCGCCTTTTTCCTGGCTGCAAGAGATTTTTCAGCGTGCTCATTCAGTCGCGTAGCCTGTGCGCACCTTGCCGTCCATCAGCAAGGGCTGGAAATGGAGAGGCGAGCCTTGTCTGCGGCACTTGCAGGAATTGGACATGGCTGCTTCGTTCCCGACCTGACCAGATTAACCAAGCCACAATGCGCAGGGGCCCGCCGGCCAGCATTGTACCGCAAGCCGCTTATATATGACGGTTTGGTCAGAAAAATTGTTATAACCGCGCAGATTGATGCCATGCCCGTCTGCCGCCAGCGAGAAAAGGGAGGGGCAGACTGGCATGGCTGCCGGTTTACTTTTTCAGTGCAACGCTCCCGAGATCCCAGATTGGCAGGAAGATGCCTAGCGCGAGGATCAGCACCAGAACGCCCAGCGCGATGATCAGGATTGGTTCTATTTGCGACGACAGCGTCTTCAGCTCGTAATCGACTTCGCGTTCGTACATCTGCGCGATTTCATCCATCAAATCGTCGATTTCGCCGGTTTCCTCGCCTACGGCAACCATTTGCAGCACGACTGGGGTGAACACGCCGGTCGTGGTGGCGGTGCGCAGCACGCTTTCGCCGCGTTCGACGCCATCGCGCATCTGCTCGATGCGGGTGGCGATGTAGGCGTTGTCCACCGTCTGCGCGACCACATGCAGCCCCTGCACTACCGGCACGCCGCTGCGGCTGGCGAGCGCAAAGCTGCGGGCAAAGCGGGCCAGCGCGGCCTTCTGGATGATTTTGCCGACAATCGGAATGCGCAGCTTGGTGCGATCCCATTTGTAGCGTCCGTCGGTGGTCGAAATATACATCCGGAACAGAGCGATCGCGCCAATCAGGAGTCCCGCTATGACAGGCCAGTAATTTACGGTGAAGTTCGATGTGGCCAGCAGGATGCGCGTCATCAGCGGCAGTTCGGTATTGAAGCCGGCGAACACCTTGGCGAAAGCCGGGATGACCCAGATGTTGACCACCGCCATCGCGACGATGATCGCAACGATGACAAAAATCGGGTAGCGGATGGCGGCTTTCACGCGCTGGCGCATGTCGCGCTCGAATTCCATCTGATCGAATAGCCGCAGGAAAATTTCTTCCAGCCGGCCGGTGGTTTCGCCGACGGTGACCATGCTAAGGTAAAACGAGGAGAACACGGCCGGGTGGCGCCGCATGGATGATGACAGATCGCGCCCGGCATCGAGTGAATCTCGCAAATCCTGTATTACGCGCGCGAAGGGTTTGCTCACGGTCGATGCCTGCAGCCCGGCCAGCGCACGCATGATGGGCACGCCCGCTTTCAATAGCGCATATATCTGGCGGCTGAATAGCTGCACATCGATAGGCTGCACCTGCTTTTCGAGCAGGCGCGACCACCAGCTATCGCTCTGGCTCTTTGATGGGCCTGAGGTTTGCCGGATGTCGATCGGAGTGATGCCGGAGTTGAATAGCTGGCTGGCGATGGCGCCGCTGTCGGCGCCTTCGAGCACGCCTTGCACCAGTTCGCCGCGTGAGTTTCTCGCCTTGTATTCGAAGAAGGGCATCGGTTCAATCGTCCAGTTGGGTGGTGACGCGCATCGCTTCGCTCACGGTGGTCTTGCCCGCAAGCACTAGCGCGACAGCATGGCGGCGCAGCGTCTGGCCACCCATCTGCTGCTGTGCCAATTGCACGAATTCCGCCGGATCGGAGCGGTTGGCGGCAGCGGCCACTTCGCGCGTCATCTCCAGCATTTCGTAAATGCCGGTGCGGCCGCGGAAACCGGTGCCGTTGCAATATGAACAGCCGACACCATGCTTGTACTCGTGCGCATCGACCGTATCCTTCAGCTCACCCTTGAGCCACTCGCGTTCGTTCGGCAGCAGCGGATAAGGCTCGGCGCAGTTGTCGCACACCACTCGCACCAGCCGTTGCGCCAGCACTGCCTGCAGCGAACTGCCGACCATGTAGTGCGGCACGCCCATATCGAGCAGACGCAGTGGCGTACTGGCAGCATCGTTGGTGTGCAGCGTGGACAGCACCATGTGGCCGGTCATCGCTGCGCGCAAGCCAATCTGCGCCGTTTCCTGGTCGCGCATCTCGCCCACCAGCACGATGTCCGGATCCTGGCGCAGCGCAGAGCGCAGCACGCGCGCAAAATCGAGGTTGATTTTTTCGTTTACCTGCACCTGATTGATGCCAGGCAATCGGTATTCGACCGGGTCTTCAACCGTGATCAGCTTCTTGCCCTCGGTATTGATTTCCGATAGCGCGCCATACAGCGTGGTCGTTTTGCCGGAACCGGTCGGGCCGGTGACCAGCACCAGGCCGTTAGGGCGCTGGATGATGGAGCGGAAACGCTGCAATATGTTCGATGGCATGCCGATGTTCGACAAGTCCAGAATGCCGCCGCTCTGGTTCAGCAGACGCATGACGACCGATTCGCCAAACTGCGTTGGCATAGTCGAAATACGTACGTCGATCAGTTGCTTGCGCACTGTCACCGCGAAACGGCCATCCTGCGGCAGCCGTTTTTCGGCAATGTCCAGATCGGACATCAGCTTCAGGCGTAGTGCCAGCGCTGGGGCAATACGAATGTCGGCTTCGGTCTGCAGGTGCAGCATGCCGTCAATGCGGAAGCGGATCTGCAGCCGCTTTTCCTGCGGTTCGATGTGGATGTCGGACGCGCGCACCTGGGTCGCGTCGTCGAACACCGTTTGCAGCAGGCGCACGACCGGCGCATCTTCGGCACCGGCGGACAGGCCGAGCGTGCCGAAATCGATCACGTTGTCGCCCAGTTCCTGCTCCAGTTCGCGCGCCAGCACGGTGATTTCCTCCGTGCGGCGGTACATCCGGTCGATCGCCTGCAGCAATTCCTGCTCGTTGACCACCGCCAGCGCCAGATTGCGCCTCGTCACGCGGGCAATCTCATCGTAGGCGAACAGGTCGGTCGGGTCGGCCATGCCGATCAGCAGCGCATTCGGCCGGTCTTCAAGCGCAATGACGCGGAAGCGGCGCGCCTGCATTTCCGGCAGCATCTGCACCGTTTGCGGTTTCAGGTTGTATTGCTTGAGGTTGATGTACGGGATGTTCAGCTGCCGTGCCAGCGCACCGGAAATGGTTTCTTCGGTGACATAGCCATTCTCGACAAATACCCGCCCCAGCTTGCGTCCGCTACGCTTCTGATCGGCCAGCGCCTGAAGCAGCTGCTCTTCGGAAATCAGTTTTTGCTGCACCAGAATTTCACCCAAGCGGATTTTTTGCGGCCTGGTCATCAACGCTCCTCAAAACATAATCGGCAATCTGTTGCATTTTATGCCAAGCACATCGGCGAAAGGGGGCTGTTGCAAAAATGTCGCGAAAAATCGTTGCGTCACAAAGGATTGGTCATTGGTCTAATGTGAAGGCCTGTCGCGTGTGTTGCTGCAGGGAAAAATGTGTTGGTTGTTCAATAAAAAAACAACAGACAAAAAAAGAAACTGAAAATCAGTTTGTTTGTGCATTAACAAAACAGGCAATTCAAGTATGATGGCATCCATATGGCAAGCGATGCGTGTAACAGCTTGTTTTGATGGGTTTTTATTGCTTTGCGGCAATTTGTGGTTGGAAAAGGAAATGAACATGCGTAGCAAATCACAATCGGGTTTTACTTTGATCGAGTTGGTGGTGGTAATTGTCATCCTCGGCGTGCTGGCGGCAATTGCGTTGCCGCGTTTTGCCAACCTGCAGGCGCAGGCGCGGATTGCGAAGATGCAAGGTGCGTTGGGGGCGATGAAATCGGCGGCGGCGATGTCGCATGCGCTGGCGCTGGCGAATGGGCTGGCGGCTGATGCGGGCGGCGCTGCTCCGGGTACGGCCAACATGATCAATGTTGAGGGTGTGGCGGTCACGATGATCAATGGCTATCCATCCGCACAGTACATCCTGCAGCTTGCAGGCGTCGGTAGCGGCGCGGCAGGTGCACCACCGGCAGTGCCGGGGGCAGGCGCGGTTTATGGTGATTACTATGTGACGGCAGTGGCAGCGGGTGCAATAACAGTGGCACCAGATGTGAATCATCAAGGTTGCACTATCACTTATACGGCTGCGGCAAACTCTGCGCCGCCGACCTACTACCAGCCGACCTACAACAGTGCCAACCTGACGGTGGCAAACTGCGATTGACTGGCGGCGGAATGGGCCGCGTTGCTGGAGAATTGGCGCAGGCTGAGCAAGTAATTCAGCGAGTTCGAAGCCGCGCAGGTGGAAACGGGCTTAGTAAGTAATAGATGAACCGCAAGGTTTTAATTTTAGAAATGGAGTGGAATATGAAGAAGCAAATGCAAGCGGGTTTTACCCTGATCGAACTGGTGGTCGTGATCGTGATTCTCGGCATTCTGGCGGCGGTGGCGGTGCCGAAGTTTGTTGACCTGTCGAAGGATGCGCGCAGTGGTGTGATGAAGGGGGTTGAAGCGGCAATGCGTAGCGCCGACATGATGATTTATGCCAAGTCTGCGGCGGCTGGGCTCGCGACGACAGCTGCTGTTGCATCTACATCGACGAGTCCGACCCCTATTAGCGTAAATGGCACTGCAGTTGGCACGGCATATGGCTACGCTGGCAGTCTGACCGAGCTGCTCAAAGCGATGACACTGAATCCGGCTAGTGATTTCGATTCGACGACTACAGCGGGCGAGATCAGGCACGCAAAGGCGGCTGATCCAGCCAACTGCAAGATCGTTTATACCGCGGCTGCAGGCGTAAATACGCCACCGGTATACACGGCAACGCTTACCGGCTGCTAATCCCTGCAGTGTGCAATAACAAGAATGGGTGAGGGCAGCCTCTCCCATTCTTTTTCTTTCTGGGGCGCTCATGGCTATGCGTAATGTCGGCCATCCAGTTCCATTTTCACCGGCGCAGGCCGGTTTCACGCTGGTTGAGTTGATCGTCACCGTCATCATCATTGGCATTCTGGCGGCGGTGGTGGCGCCGCGTTTTTTCGGCACGCACGGATTTGAAGAGCGCGGGTTTCATGACGAGGTGATTGCCGCGCTGCGCTATGCGCAAAAAGCGGCGGTCGCGCAGCGGCGCAATGTGTGCGCGACACTGACTGCGAAAACGGTCACGCTCACAATAGCCTCATCCTCGGGAGCGGCAGGCTCGTGTGATACCAACCTGACCGGACCTGATGGCAAGACGCCATATGCCGTTGATGCAACGGCCAACAGCAAATACCGTAATGCGAACGTGACGCTGAAGACATTCCCGGCGAGCGTGACCTTCGATTCGCTTGGACGAGCCAATGCGGTGGCGACGATTCAGGTAAGCTCGCATCCAAGCAAAATTGTCGTCGAGTCGGAAACCGGATTCATCCATGAGCAATGATTGCTTTCATAGCCCGCGAACGCGCCAGGCCGGCTTAACGCTGGTCGAGGTGATCATGTTCCTGATCATTCTCAGCGTTGGCGTGGCTGGCCTGATGGGGGTGATGAACACGATGCTGAAATCCAGCGCCGACCCGATGCTGCGCAAGCAGGCGCTGGCGATTGCCGAATCGCTGCTGGAAGAAATCGAATTGCAGCCGTTCACTTATTGCGATCCGGATGACGCGAACGCAGCGACGGCAACAGTGGCGGCAGTTGGTGCAAATGGCTGCGCTACGACCGTGCAGGGCATAGGCCCGACGGCGGGAGAAACACGCTATAGCGAAACCGACCGCTTTGATAACGTCGGCGACTACGGCGGTTTCAAGATGACGGGCATCAACGATCTGACCAATACTCCAATAGGTCGACTGGGTGGCTATAACGCCGAGGTCAAGATTGAAGCGGTCGCCACCGGCGGCGTGGCCGCGGACGATGTGTTGCGCATCGACGTCACGGTGACGCCGCCAGGGAGCGATGCGATCACGTTGACAGGCTACCGCTTCCGCTACGCGCCGAGGATTGCGCCATGATCAAGCCTCGTCCGCAAGCTGGCTTCACTTTGGTCGAAGCGATCGTGACGATGGTGATTATCGGTATCGTCGCCGGCATGGTCGGCATGTTCATCCGCACGCCGATTCAGCAATATCAGGACATCGCCACACGCGCCGAACTGACCGATACCGCCGATGCCGCGTTGCGCCGCATCGGGCGCGATTTGCGGCTGGCGCTGCCGAACAGCGCGCGTATCAGTGGCAATAACGCGCTTGAAATCTTGCAGACTCGCACCGGCGGCCGTTATGCCGCACCGACACTGTCGCCGGTGCTGGATTACACTGGCAAGACATTTTCAGTGCTGAGTGGCAGCATGACAGCAATCCCGGCAAAGGGAGAATACGTCGTTATCTATAACCTCGGGCAAAATATCGATGGTGCTAATGCCTACGCCGGGGATAACATCTCCCAGATCGATAGCGCAACCGCAACCAGCGTTACCCTGACCAATGCGTTCAATTTTCCGCTGGCATCGCCAGGGTTGCGCTTTCAGGTGGTCGAGTCGCCAGTCACCTACCTGTGTGACACGACGGCGGGCACGCTGACCCGCTACTGGGGGTATGCGATAAAAGCGGCCCAGCCGACTGACCCGGTTGTGGCTCCGTTATCAGCCGGACAAAGTTCGCTACTGGCGCAAAATGTTACTGACTGCGCCTTCACCTACGGTGCGGTTAACGAACGCATGGGTCTGGTGACGCTGACCCTGTCGCTGACGCGCAATAATGAAACCGTAACGCTGTATCATGAAGTCCATGTCAACAACGTGCCTTGAAAAACATTTGAGCGGGCGAACTGCGGCCTTGCGCAGTGCTTGTGTGCTGCTTCAGTGTGGTCGCCAGCAAGGATTCGCTATTGTTACCGCCATATTTTTGTTGATGCTGCTGGCGGCGCTGGCGGCGTTCATGATGACAATGTCCACCACACAGCACGCTACGTCGGCGCAGGATGTGCAGGGCAGCCGAGCCTATCAGGCCGCGCGCGCCGGGATTGAGTGGGGTATTTACAAAATCATGGCGCCTGAGAATGCCACGCCAGCCACTGCGCGCGCCGATTGCACGGCGATTCCGGCAGTGTCGTCCACAGGCAACCTTGGTGCGCTGGGCGGCACTTTGGCTGGCTTTGTTGTTAATGTCACCTGTTCCATCGCCGACACCGTCGAAGGGGATAATACGATTCGGGTGTTTACGCTGACCTCAACTGCCACATCTGGTGCAGTTGGTACGGTTGGGTATGTCGAGCGTCAGATTGTTTCGACCATCACCACCTGCCGCCACACGGCAGATGGCGCGCAGTGTTCGTGATGACTGACGTGTGGTTTTGGTGGGGTATCTGTTCAAAATGCATGACTGGGCCACAACTTTTGAGGCGCTTTTGAAATACTGGGTGGAGTATGTTTTGGGGTTGATTCGGCGGCAAAATTCGCTATCGTGCTTCGGCAGCGGCGTTTTTCGCTGCATGGAGGGCTGACATGCGCATCGCATCGCATCGCATTGGCGAAAATTTCTTGCGCGTCTGGCTGGCGCTGGTGGCGTTCGTTTGTTTGCTGGCGTTTTCCGGACAAGCACAAGCGGCGCGGACGATTAATTCGCTGACATTAAATGGATCATCCAGCGTTGATGTTTTGCCTGGGGATAGCATTACTGTGCAGGTCAACCTGAGAACGACAAGTGGGGATTGGTGGCAGTCAACAGCGATGCGTATCGGCTCAGGGAGTTGGGTCTGTTTTTATTCGCCAAGTGTAAAAACCAACACGACGACAACCGCAAGTTTTGCGATTACTGCACCGGCATCTGTAGGGACATATGACCTTGAGTTTCGCGCATATGATGATGTTAATTGTAATGTCGGTTGGTACGGCTACACGTCCAAAACCTACAGTGCAGCCATTGTTGTCAGTGAACCAACGGTGACCTCGATCACCCGCGCCAGCGGTAATCCGTCTGCGCCAAACACCTCGGTGTCGTGGACGGTGGTCTTCAACCGGGCGGTGAGTGGCGTCGATGCTTCCGATTTTAGTTTGGTTCCGTCAGCCGGTATTTCTGGCGCTAGCATTACCTCGGTTTCTGGTAGCGGTACCACTTGGACGGTGACTGCCAATACAGGTGGCGCCAGTGCGAGCGGTGGCACGCTCGGCCTGAATCTTGTCGATGACGATTCGATTGTCGATGCCAGCGGTCGCAAGCTTGGCGGCACCGGCTCGGGAAATGGTAATTTCACAGGTGAGGTGTATGCCATCGAGCCAGGATGCGTTGCGCCAGCCGGCTCACCGGCTGGCTTGACTTGTGTTTGCGATAATTTCAATCGCGCTACGCTGAATCCATCGCCGATATTCAACTCGAACTGGATCGTTTCTCGCAGCGGCAGCGACACCACCGGCAAAGATCCGTCTATCGTCAATTCGGGACTCATGCGCCTGACCGACAATACGCAAAATAACGCGAAGGCAGCCACCGTGCCGGGCATCTTCCCGGCCAAAGGGAATTATATTTCGGTCGAATTCCGGCATTACGCCTATGCTGGCAATAGCGCCGACGGCATTGCGGTAACGCTGTCGGATTATGCCGTACCGCCGGTGCCGGGCGCCTATGGCGGTTCGCTCGGTTATGCGCAAAAAACCGGCATCCCCGGTTTTGCCGGTGGCTGGATTGGTGTTGGCATTGATGAATATGGCAACTACCAGAATCCAACAGAGGGTCGCGTCGGTGGCCCGGGTGCAAGGCCGCAATCGGTCGCGGTGCGGGGGTCTGGTTCTGGAACGAACAATTACCGTTGGCTGGCAGGTACCACGGTATCACCTAGGGTTGACTCTCCTTCGCCGAATACCAGTGCAGCGCCGGGCTACCGGTATCAGGTGATTGTCGATGCTCGCAATGATCCAACCAGTACGTCGGTGTACGTCAACCGTGATACCGGCAGCGGGTATGCGTCGCTCTTCAGTCTGCCGAATGTGTATGCCTCTGGCACGCAGGTCGCCGTACCGGACAACTGGCAAATCTCATTCACCGGCTCGACGGGTACGAATTACAACTATCATGAAATCGGCAGCGTGCGTATTTGCGCATCGAATATTTCCCCGCCGGGAGGGGGCACGGCGACTGGTTTTAACGCGATTGACGAAGCCTACCCGCAAGTCCTGCAGAATTTTCAGAGCGGTCACATTTACATGAAAGTAGCCGGTTTGCCTTTCATGCTCAGCGTCGCTGCGCTCGACAATAACCAGATTGTTACCACCTACGCGGCTACCGGTAACAAGAATGTGACGGTGAAACTGGTTGATAACAGCGATGGTGTGTGCGTGCTCGACAACAATCAGGCGAATTATTGCAGCACTGCTTGCCAGAACAAATCGGCGGTGGCAGGCGGTAGTCAGACGCTGACGTTCACCCAAACCGACAGAGGCATCAAACAGAGCGGCAATTTCACAATCAATCAGGCGTACAAAAATCTGGCGGCGATCATCAGCGATGGCACGGTAACCGCCTGTTCGACCGATTCGTTCGCGGTGCGCCCGTCCGGCATGACGGCGACCACTTCGGCAAATAACACTGGCACGAACGGTACGCCGAAATTCAAGGCGGGTACCGATGCTTTCTCGATCACGGTAACCGCGAATGCGGGCAACTATACCGGTACGCCGAAGATCAATGATGCAGATGGGGTGCTTTCAGCGCTTGCGCCAGCAACGGTGGCGGGTAAGGTAAGCAACGTATTTCCTGCTGCGGTCAATTCGGTTTCGACCGGTTCAGATTTCAGGTACAGCGAAGTCGGAAATTTCAAGCTGCCTGGGTATGCTCCAACTGGCGAGGGCGATGTGAGGTTGCGCGGCATCTATGATGACGACTGGACGGTGGTGGATGGCATCAGTACCAAAAATGATTGTATCGCCCGCAGTTTTTCGAATGTAAAGGATGCAAGCGGAAAATATGGCTGCTCGTTCGGTACGGTCAGCGACACGACATTCGGCCGCTTCATTCCCGATCATTTCACCTTGCTTGACGGCAGCACAGTGACGCCGGCCTGCGGCACGGCACCGAATGCATTTTCCTATATGGGTCAGACGTTCGGTAAACTCAGCTTTTCTATCGAAGCGCGCAACGGTGGCAATGGCATCACGAAAAATTACGCTGACACGCTGGCGACGGGCGTGGTTTCGATGGTCGCGGAAAACAATAATGCCGGCGCCGATCTGGGCGCGAGGCTCGATTCGATTCCGGCGGCGTCTTGGGTTGCCGGGGCCTACACCGTCAATACTGATAAAGCAACTTTCAGCCGCGCCGCCGCGCCGGATGGTGCCTATGACGCGCTGCAAATCGGTGTGAAAGTGACCGATCCAGACGGGCCGCTGCTTGATGGGCGCACCATGAACGCTGAGACGACCGCCGCCTGTGAAGCGACGAATACCTGCGACAGCAAGCAGATTGGCGAAACAACGCGGGTGCGCTTCGGCCGCTTGCGGCTGACGAATGCCTATGGTTCCGAGCGGTTGAACTTGCCGATTCCGATGCGGGCCGAATATTTCAACGGCACCACGTTCGTGACCAATACGCTGGACAATTGCACCGCGGTGGCGGCAGAGAATGTTGCGATGCCAGCATACAAGGGGGGCGTGACGGGCAGTAACATGACGGTAGCCAAGAACGCCACTGCCGGTGGTACTTTTGCCTCCGGCGTCGGCAGGCTGGTGCTGTCGCCCCCAAATCCGAAAGCCACAACCAAGGGCAGCGTCGATGTCTGCGTCGATCTGGGGGCGGACACGCCGGTGACGCCGGCGCGCTGCGTGGCAGCCACGCCGCTGAATTTGCCGTGGCTGAAAGGCCGCTGGACGGGCGGTGGTTATGATGACGATCCGATCAGTCGCGCGACTTTTGGTGTGTACAAGAATTCGCTTGGGCGGGGCAGCGAAATGATTTATTTCCGTGAAATGTACTGATAACTTTCGCTGCGGCAATTTTGCTGGCCGGAGAGTGTTGTAAATAAGATTATGTTGCATGAAATCCCCCGTTTACGCCGGACTTTCTTCATAATGCTTGCTGTGCACAGATGACTGTGCGCAGGCGCGCGCGTGCCATTTTTTTACAAGCGGGAAACATGGCGTTTTTTTTCAGAAAAAAGAAAAATCCAGGCTGGCTGGCAATTGGTTTTCAGGCCGATGCCGTTTGCGCGGCCCATGTTCGCCGTGTGACAGATGCGAGGCCCATTGTCGAGTGGGCAGCGTCTTTCCCGGCCAATCGCAATGCGTTGGCGGAAGCGCTGGGCAGAGTTGAAAAGGAGCGCAGTACGGCGGCACACGATTGCACCACGTTGCTGTCGTTCGGCGAATACCAGATGTTGTCGATGGATGCGCCCGCAGTGCAGCCGGAAGAACTCAAGAGCGCAGTACGCTGGCGGTTGAGGGAAATGCTCGATTATCACGCAGATGATGCCACGATTGACGTGCTTGCCGTTCCTGCCGAGAAAGGCCTGGCCGCGCGCAACAGCACCCTGTTTGCGATTGCGGCGCGCAATGCTGTAATTCAGCAGCGGCAGGATCTGTTTGATGATGCGAAAGCATCGCTGCGCGTGATTGATATTCCAGAAATGGCGCAACGCAACATGGCGGCACTGCTGGAGCCGGAGCGCACGGCGTTGGCGATGTTGTCGATTAACGCTGATGGCGCACTGGTTACGGTCACGCACGATGATGTGTTGTATTTTGCGCGCCAGATCGATGTGACGGCCGAGCAGTTGCTGCATGGCGATACTTATGCGACGGCATCGTATCACGAGCGAATTGCACTTGAATTGCAGCGTTCGATCGACCATTTTGATCGGCAGCATCATTCGATTCCGGTTTCGCGCCTTGCGCTGGCGCCGCTAGGTGGCGACCCATCCGGCTTGCAGGAATACCTGAAAACGAACATGTACATCCCGGTCAGTACGCTGGATCTGGCCTCGGTTCTCGATTTTTCGTCCACGCCGCATTTGCAGGATGCGCGTGCGCAGCAGCAATTCTTCCTGGTTCTAGGGGCCGCGCTGCGGTTGGAGGAAAAGGCGCTATGAGCCAGCAGATTAACCTGTTCAACCCGATCTTCCTGCGGCAGAAAAAGCATTTTTCTGCGCTGACGATGGCTCAGGCGCTGGGCGTGATTCTGGTGGGCGTGCTCTGTTTGTATGGTTATTCGATGTTCCGTTCGAGCGGAGTAAAGCAGACAGCGGCGCAGGCAGCGGTTCAGTTGACGGCAACGCAGCAGCAGTTGACAAAAGTGACCGCCGAGTTCGCGCCGCGCAAGCAGGATGAGGCGCTGGCGAAAGAACTGGAAAAGGCGGAAGCCGAGCACAAGGCAATGCAGACCGCGATGAGCCGGCTGAAAAATGAGGAATTTGGCGACCGCAAGGGCTATTCTGCCTACTTGTCGGCGTTTGCGAGGCAGATCGTCGGCGGATTGTGGCTGACAGGATTTAGCATTGAAGGCGCCGGCAGCGCGATCGGCATTCAGGGGCGCACGCTGCAGCCTGAATCGGTGCCGGCCTATATCGGCCGCTTGAGCGGTGAAACCGTTTTCAAGGGCAAATCGTTCGCGGTGCTGGAAATGCAGCAGGTCAAGCAGGATGAGGATGCCGCCGCGAAGCATGCGCCGCAGTTCATCGAGTTCGATCTGCGTTCATCCGGGGTTGAAAAGGCGGCAGCCGTTGCACAACCGAAGCCCTCGGTGAAACCGAAAGCGAGCGCGCCGATTGCGCCACAGGTTGGGGGAGGCGCAACATGATGTTGCAATACTGGCAAAAATTATCGTTGCGGCTCGATGCGATGAACCTGCGCGAGCGTGTGCTGGTGTTTGCAGCCGCAGCGTTGGCGCTGATTTTTGTGCTGAATGAACTGATGCTGGATCCGCTGTTTGTGCAGCAGAAAAGAATGGCGCAGCAAATCAGCCAGGATCAGGCGAAAGCGGCTGAGATGCAACGGGAAGTCCAGCAAAAAATTCTGGCAAATGCGCAGGACCCGGATAAGCTGAACCAGAAGAAGCTGCAGGAAGTGCGCGAGCAGATTCAGGCATTGCGTACCGATTTGCTCGGTGTGCAAAAGAATCTGGTGTCGCCGGAAATGATGCCGCGATTGCTGGAAGATTTGCTGCGGCGTAATGGCAGGCTGAAACTGGTATCGCTCAAGACGCTGCCGCCGCAAAACCTGAATGCGCCGGAGAAAAAGGATGCCAAGGATGCAGACACGGGCGCGCCAAAGGCGCAGGCGGCGGCAGCACAGTCACCGGGCACAAAACCGGAGGTGGAGGCAGGCGCTATTTACCGGCATGGAGTCGAGATCGTGGTGCAGGGGAAATATCAGGACATGGTCGATTACCTGACGGCGCTTGAAGGCATGAAATGGGAACTTTACTGGGGGCGGGCGAGGCTGCAGGTGGATGAGTATCCGGTGGTAAATCTGACCCTGACGGTATATACGTTGAGTCTGGACAAGGCATGGCTGAACCTGTGATGAAAACGGTCGCATGGATTGCCGGCAGTGTGCTGTTCGCGGCGCAAGCGGCGCTGGCGCAGGCGCTGCCTGATCCGACCCGTCCACCGGATGCGCTCAATCCGGTCGTGGCGGCAGGGCCATCGGAGTCAGGTCCGGTGTTACAGTCGGTGTTGGTGTCGCGCGGTCGCCGCGTGGCGGTGATCAGCGGCGAAGAAGTGCGGCAAAACGGCAAGTTTCGCGAGTGGCAGGTGGTGCGCATCGGTGAGACGGATGTGGTTTTGCGCAAGGGCAAGGAAGTGCAGAAATTAACACTTTTCCCCGGAATCCAGCGGCAGCAGGCGTCGCGGGCAGATGGTGGGAAAGCTGGCAAACGGCGGCAGGAAAAGGCGCGATAACGAATGCGAAAACTATTTTTGATCCTCACGATGCTAAGTCTGGCGGCATGCAGTCTGACGCAGCCGCGGCGTGAAACCTACGATCTGATCGGCGCGGAAATGAACCGGGCGGTTGAAAGCAAGGCGCAACCGGCCAAGGCGGATGCTGTGGCGGCTTCGCTGCTGCCGCCGCTGACGGTCGAAATGCCCAAGCCGAACGAGCAGCGCGAAGAGCGTTTCAACCTGACGTTCAGCAATGCGCCGGCGCAGCAGTTCTTCATGTCGATCGTGTCCGGCACGCGCTACAACATGCTGGTGCACCCGAACGTGACCGGCATGATTTCGGCTACGCTCAAGGATGTGACGGTGTTCGAGGCGCTTGATGCGATTCGCGAACTGTACGGTTACGAATACAAGGTCGAGGGCACACGCATTACGATTCTGCCTCTGTCACTGCAAACACGCGTGTTCCAGGTGAATTACCTGAACAGCACGCGGCGCGGTGCGTCCGACATCCGCGTGACATCCGGTTCGGTGGCCGATTCAGTTCAGTCCGGTACGTCTGGCACCGGTACATCCACTACCACGACCAGTACGGGCACTTCGGCCCAGACTAACCGCTCGCTAGACAGCAGCAAGATCAGCACGACCTCGGACAACAATTTCTGGAGCGAATTGAGAACCGCACTGAATGAAATCGTCGGCAAGAAAGAAGGTCGCAGCGTGGTCATCAGTCCGCTGTCCGGTGTGGTGGTGGTGCGTGCGATGCCGGACGAAATGCGCCATGTGGCGGCGTTCCTGAAGGCGATGCAGGTTTCGGTTGATCGGCAGGTGATCCTTGAGGCCAAAATCTTGGAGGTTGAGCTCAATGACAGCTTCCAGTCCGGCATCAACTGGACTTCATTTGCCAAGCTTGGCTCCAGCAGCCGTTCCTCGATTGGATTCCTGGCGCCGGGAACAAATATGTCCGCCACGGGTACGCTTAGCAGCAGTGGCGCAACCAGTATTTCAGCGACGGCAGGTTCAACCATGACCACGCCATCGGCCAATGCTGGTTCACTATTCGGTTGGGCTTTTCAGAAAAGCAACTTTGCCGCGCTGATCTCGTTCCTGGAAACGCAGGGTAATGTGCATGTGCTTTCCAGTCCGCGGATCGCGACCATGAACAACCAGAAAGCGGTGCTGAAGGTTGGTACTGACGAATTTTACGTGACCAAGGTGACCACGAACGCAGGCACTACCACCGCTGGCACAACTACTCAGCCGACCGCATCGGTCGATGTGCAGCCGTTCTTTTCCGGCGTGTCGCTGGACGTGACGCCGCAAATCGATGACAACGACAATATCACGCTGCATGTTCACCCATCGGTCAGCAAGGTGTCGACCGTGACCAAGGAAATCAACCTCGGCACCGGCATCGGTACGATGACTTTGCCGCTGGCGTCGAGCAACGTGTCGGAAACAGACAGTATCGTCCGCGGCCGGCAGGGCAGCATCATCGCGATTGGCGGCCTGATGCGTCATGCGTCGGTTTCGGATCGGTCGCAGGTGCCGGGCGCGGGCGACGTGCCGCTACTGGGCAACTTGTTCCGCAACACTAACCGGACAACGCAAAAACGCGAACTGGTTATCCTGATCAAGCCGATCATCGTTCAGGGCGATAGTACGTGGAAGAACGAAATGAACGAGACGCAGCAGCGCATTAAGATGCTGGAGCCGCATGCTGTCCCGGCAGGGATGCTGCAGTAGTATGTATAAGGCGCATTTCGGCTTGCGCGAATTGCCGTTTGGCCTGACGCCGGACACCAGTTATTTTTTTGCCTGCGCCGCGTATCAGGGCGCGCTGAACACAGTGCTGATCGCGGCCAGAAGCGGCGAGGGTTTCATCAAGGTCACTGGTGAGGTCGGCACCGGCAAGACGCTGTTGTGCCGCAAGATGATGGCATCGCTGGGCGATGATTTTTATACCGCCTACATTCCGAATCCGTATCTGGAGCCGCGCACGCTGATGCTGGCGCTGGCAGACGAACTGGAAGTCGAATACGAGCGCGACATCGATCAGCACAACCTGCTGCGTGCGATCAACTTGCGGCTGCTCAACCTGGCGCGCGCCGGCAAGCGGGTGCTGCTGTGTCTGGATGAGGCGCAGGCGCTGCCGCTCGAAAGCCTGGAGGCGCTGCGGCTGCTGACCAACTTGGAAACCGAAAAGCGCAAGCTGCTGCAAATTGTGATGTTTGGCCAGCCTGAACTGGAACAGAAGCTGTCGCTGGATTCGATCCGCCAGCTGGCGCAGCGCATTACCTTTGACTACCAGCTCTCGCCGCTGACGTGCGAAGACATGACGTACTACCTGACGCACCGGCTGCATATTGCCGGTTACACTGGTGGCGGTCTGTTCACGCCTTATGCGCTGCGCTGGCTGCACAAGGCCAGCGGCGGCATACCACGGCTGGTGAACATCCTGGCGCACAAATCGCTGATGGCGGCCTACGGCGAAGGGCGGCAGCAGGTGGGGGCGGGGCAGATCAAGGTGGCGGTCGAAGATACGTCTTCGGTCAAGAGTTCGCTTCGGCCGTGGTGGCCATGGTGATTGCCGCCGGCGTTCGATAACGATTTGGAAAGACGACGTAAAGAGAATTTCAGATGAGCCTGATTAACAAGATGCTCAAGGATCTCGACCAGCGCGGGACCGGTGCAAGTGCCGATCCCGCGCCTGGCGCGGTGCGCGCGGTACCAGGGCGAAATGGCGGTTCCAGCCGTTCACGCCTGATGGTATTGCTGTGTTTGTTGCTGATCGCCGCTGGTGGCGCGGCTGCCTGGTATTTCATGCAGTCGCAAGCAACCCCTGCAGTGCCAGTCGCGCCCGCTGTTCCCCCTGTCGTTGCGCCAACGGCACCGGCTGTCGTTCCCCCGGCGGTTTCCACTGTAGCCCCAGTTGATGCGGCATTGCCGGTTGCGGCCAATGCCCAGCCAGTGGCGCCGGCAGCTTCAGCCGCACTGCCGCCGGCCGCTGCACCGGCAAAGTCGTCTGCTTCGGACGATAGGCAGGTCATGCGCAACGACACCACGCAAGCAGCGGCAACCACTGTCGCGCGCAGCGACAAACCGAAAGCCGCGCCAGCACAGCAGCCTGCTCCTTCTGACGAACGCGCGATGCGCTTGTCGATGAGCAGCACGTTGCAGGCGATAGCGCCGCCGGTAGCGGCGCCTGAAACGGTGAAAGGCGAGCCAGCGCGGGAGCCAGTCCGGTCGCATACGACTGGACGGAAAAAGCGTGGCGCTACAGCCGCCGATGCGCACGGAATGCAACTCAAGGAAACTACACCGAAGCAGCAGGCAGAAAATGCCTACGGCAGGGCGGTGGGCCTGATTGGCGCCGGACAGAAGGCAGAAGCGATGAGCGTGCTGGAAAGCGTCCTGATGCAGTATCCGCAACATGCGGCAGCGAGGCAGACGCTGGTTGGCCTGTTGCTGGATGCGAAGCGCAGTGACGAAGCGGCGCGCGTGCTGGAAGATGGCCTGAAGCGGGATGCATCACAAGTCGGGATGGCGATGATACTGGCGCGCATTCAGATCGAGCAAAGCGGTTCGGCCGCGGCGCTGGCAACTTTGCAGCGCAGCCTGCCGCACGCGACCAACCGGCCGGATTACCTGGCGTTTGCTGCCGCGATGCTGCAACGTGAAAAACGTCACCGCGAGGCGGTTACGCATTATGCGCATGCGCTGCGAAAGTCGCCGCAGAACGCGCACTGGTGGATGGGCTACGGCATTTCGCTGCAGGCGATTGGCCAGGCGAAGGAAGCGCGGCAGGCCTTCGTTCGTGCGCGCGACCTGCGCAAGCTGGCGCCTGAATTGCAAGCCTTCGTCGAACAGAAAATCAACGAAATCGGCAACCTGTGAGCGGCTTTCAGGCGTAGCAGCTTAACGGTTGATTCGATAGGCTGCTGCAGCTCGCGCTCGGGTCATGAAGGCTAGGCCCCGAAGAAGCTCCCAAAAAAGGATTACCTCTTGCGCTGGCATGATAGATGCCAGCGTCATGAGCGTATCCCCGCTTATCGCCTTTTTCTGAAAATTGCGTCAGTAGTCAGGCGTGATACGGAAAATGGATGGGGTATGTGCTCAAAATGTCGCTCTGGGCCTCATGTTTGTTGGTTGCTGCGAAATACTGGTGGGAGTATATTTTTGGGTCTTAATGACCCAAAGTGCGTTTCGAGTCAGTTAATTTTGGCCGCCATGCGGCGGGTCGTTCGCATAAGGTCTGCCCCCGGTTCGGGGGAACGGGTCAAAGCCCCAGCTCATGCCAGATGGCATCCACTTTCGTCTTGATAGAATCACTCATGGCAATCTTCCGCCCCCATTCGCGCGCGGTTTCGCCTGGCCATTTGCCAGTGGCGTCGATCCCCATCTTGCTGCCCAGTCCGGCCACCGGCGAGGCGAAATCGAGGTAATCGATCGGTGTATTTTCTACCATCGCCGTGTCGCGCATCGGATCGACCCGGGTGGTGAGCGCCCAGATGACGTCGTTCCAGTCGCGGATGTTGATGTCGTCATCGACCACGATGATGAACTTGGTGTACATGAATTGCCGCAAAAAGCTCCAGACGCCGAACATCACTCGCTTGGCATGGCCCGGATATGCTTTCTTCATCTGCACCACCGCCAGCCGGTAGCTGCATCCTTCCGGCGGCAGGTAGAAGTCAGTGATTTCAGGGAATTGCTTCTGCAGTAGTGGTATGAACACTTCATTCAGTGCCTCGCCCAGTATTGACGGTTCATCCGGCGGCCGGCCGGTGTAGGTCGAGTGGTAAATCGGATTGCTCCGGGTCGTGATGCGGTCGATGGTGAATACCGGGAACCAGTCCTGTTCATTATAATAGCCGGTATGGTCGCCGAACGGCCCTTCGAGCGCATGCTCGTAGCCGCTCGGATGCGATTCATCCGGCTGAATGTGGCCTTCAAGCACGATTTCTGTGGTCGCCGGCACCAGCAACTCGCTGCCGAGTGCCTTCGCCACTTCGGTGCGGCTGCCACGCAGCAGGCCGGCGAACTGGTATTCGGACAAAGTATCCGGTACTGGCGTGACCGCACCTAAAAGCGTGGCCGGGTCGGCGCCGAGCGCGACTGCAAGCGGGAATGGCTGACTGCGGTTGGCTAGCGCATGTTCGCGGAAATCGAGCGCGCCGCCACGATGCGGTAGCCAGCGCATGATGAGCTTGTTGCGGCCGATCACCTGCTGGCGGTAGATGCCTAGATTCTGTCGCACCTTGTGCGGCCCTTTCGTGATCGTCAGCCCCCAGGTTATCAGGGGCGCAGCGTCGTCCGGCCAGCAGTGTTGCACCGGCAGTTGCGTCAGATCGACCTCGTTGCCTTCGTGCACGATTTGCTGGCACGGCGGGTTGGTGACGGTGCTCGGCTTCATGTCCCACACCGCCTTGAGCATCGCACCGAGATTCATCATGTCCTTGAAGCCCTGCGGTGGTTGCGGTTCTTTCAATGCCGCCAGCAGATGACCGATGCGGCGCAACTCTGATATATCGGTTGCGCCCATCGCCAGCGCAACGCGTTTCGTGGTGCCGAACAAGTTTGCCAGTACCGGCATCACATGGCTGTCAGGGCGCTCAAATAATAGTGCCGGGCCGCCGACGCGCAGCACGCGATCGCAGACTTCAGTCATCTCCAGATACGGCGAAACCGGGGGGGCAATGGTTTTTAACTCGCCTGAGCGCTGCAGCTGGGAAATGAAGTCCCTCAAATCACGGTATGTCATTATTTTTACAATTTATTTGGGCTTGCGGCCCTGATTGGTGGAAATTGCGCAACTATTTGATTTTATTGCGAAAGCTGTTTTTGTGGTGTGAATATTAAGATGTAAAAGTTATTTAGATTAATTTTGATAGTGTTGACTTGGTATAAAACCGCACCTAAAATTCGCCCGACTTCAACAACGGATGAGCCTTCGGGCAAGCGCAGCGGGCGGACAGGCGCAAAGGTAGCCGCAACTCAATCGACGGGAACGGGGCCCAAACAACATTTTAAGGAGTGTTATCACAAGGCGTCTGCCTTACCCCGAAAAAAGTCGTTTGCCTCTGACATGCAGCCAACAGGTAGCGGTCAGACGAGAGCAGCGACAACGATGCCTGACAGCCCAGGAAGCGGCTGCGGGTGAGAAGTTGAAAACTAAATTCGCGGCAAAACAATTCGTGCTCGGAATGCAGCGCTGTTTGCTGTGATTTGGTATTGATTCAGGAGGTACCATGTTTGACCATTCATTGCGGGAGCAGGCTTATGCCGGCCCTTCTAATTCCAATCCGCCGACGCAAATGCGCGGCAGCCGCGCAGGCGGCATCGTAGCTGCGGTATATCATGTGCTGTCCGCGCTGGGCGTATCCGCGCTGTGCGTACTTTCGGTGATGTTTTTCAAGCCCGATCTGGCTGACCGGATCATTTCGCTGTCGCCGTTCGTATCCAATGCCACAGTCGAACAAAACGCCGAATTTGCGCGCTTGTCTTCGGTGGCGCAGGAGTCGCCAGCAGTCGCATCGTCTGCGTCGTCGGTAGCAGCTTCGGCTGAGCCAGCAAAAGCCGGTGTCGGTAACGAGCGTCAGCAGCGCTGGGTCACGTCCTGGCTGGCGAAACGCTACCGCGTGGCCAGCGATGCCGCGAACATGCTGGTGTCGGCAGCGTACAACACGGCGGTTGAAACCAAGCTCGATCCTTTGCTGATTCTGGCTGTGATCGCAGTCGAGTCGCGTTTCAACCCGTTTGCCGAAAGCCCGATGGGTGCGCAAGGCTTGATGCAGGTGATGTCGAAGGTTCACAAGGATCGGTTCGATGATCACGGCGGCGTGAAGGCGGCGCTCAATCCGGTGGCGAACATCAAGGTTGGCTCGCAGATTCTGAAGGAATACGTCGAGCGTGGCGGCTCGGTCGAAGCTGGGCTGAAGGGCTATGTCGGTGCGGCCGCAAACGATACCGACTATGGTTATGGCGCGAAGGTGCTGTCCGAATATCGCAAGCTGAAGGAAGTCGCTAGCGGCAAGAAAGTGCCGATCTCGACCACGACGGCAAATGCCACGCAGCGGAAGGCACGTGTGGTGTCAGCAGCCGGTCAGGCAAGCGCAACGACTGCAGTTGAGCGCGATGCGCTGGCAGTAGCAAAGAAAGTGCCGACCCAGCTCTGACTGCAAAGCATTCGTTGTTTGAATGAAAAAGCGCCCCATTGGGGCGCTTTTTTTATGCCAGTTTGACCAGCCAAACTGGGGGGGGGGGCAAAAACATTCGTTTTTCCCTAAACTTTCGCAGCAATTCAGAAATGTGCGAGGCGGTGCATGGGGAGCTGAAAACAGCGTCAGTTGCTGCGTTCGGCGTCGACTTCATTCTGGCGCAGCTTGCCAGCCAGCTTGTCGAGCACACCGTTTACGTATTTGTGCCCATCGATGCCGCCGAACGATTTTGCCAGTTCGACAGCTTCGTTGATGACGACGCGGTAAGGAATTTCCGGGTGGTTCGCCAGTTCAAACGCACCAATTAGCAGCACCGCGTGCTCGACCGGAGACAATTCATTGATGGCGCGGTCGATCAGCGGCGTAAGCTTTTCACGAAGGTTGTCGGCGTCGCGGATCGCGCCGGAAACCAGTTCTTCGAAATGCGGCGCATCGGCTTTGTCGAAGCCGTGCGCATTGCGTATATGCGCCATGATGGTGGCCGAACTGTCATGGTTTAGCAGCCATTGGTAAAGCCCTTGCAATGCAAATTCGCGCGCACGGTGGCGGGGCGAACGGCTTTTGTTCGGATTGGCGTGATTCAGTTTTTCAGTCATGTTGTTTGCAGCACCGGGTTCAGGGGTTTTCTTCTTCGCTAGGCAGCGACAGTTCTTCCAGCGCGATGGTGAGGTTTGCCATTTCGACGGCCATGCGTGCTGCCTCCGTGCCCTTTTCAACCATTCTTGCTTCAGCCTGCTCTTCGTTGTCAGTCGTCAGGATTGCGTTCGCAATCGGGATGCCGAAGTCGAGGCCAACACGGGTAACGCCGGCGCCGGATTCGTTCGCTACCAGTTCAAAGTGGTAAGTTTCGCCGCGCACTACCGCGCCCAGCGCGACCAGCGCATCGAACTGACGGCTTTCGGCCATTTTCTGCAGGGCCAGCGGGATTTCCAGCGCGCCTGGTACCGTCACATGCAGAATATCCTCAGATTCGACCCCGAGTCGTTTCAGTTCCGACAGGCAGGCAGACAGCAAGCCATGACAGATGTCTTCGTTAAAGCGCGATTGCACCACGCCAATACGCAGGCCTTCGCCGTCCAGGTCAATTTCATAGGTTCCGACGGTCATGGTTACCTCCGCTAGTTTGTGTGTTATTAAATTCAGTTCGCTTTATCATGGAACCCTATCACATCCAGTCCAAATCCGGTCATCGAAGGCATTTTCCTGCGGCTAGCGAGCAGTTTCATGCGGCGCACACCGAGATGCTTGAGGATTTGCGCGCCGATGCCGTAAGTGCGCAAATCCTGGCTGGCGATGCGCGCCGTAGCCTTCGGTTTGGGCTGGTCGAGCGTGGTAAACAGCGACAAGATGTCTTCCGCTGTTTCCTCGCAGTTCAAGAACAGCAGCACGCCGCGCTCGGCCGATTTGATTTCGGCCATCGCAGTTGGCACGCTCCATGAATGGGTGGTGGCTTCGGTTTCCAGCAGGTCAAGAATCGAAACCGGCTGGTGTACGCGGACCAGCGTCACTTCGTCCGGCTCGATGTCGCCATGTACCAGCGCGAGATGCGCGCCACCGCTCGGCTTGTCGCGGAAAACCACCGCGTTGAAATCGCCATGCGTCGTTTGCATCTTCCGTTCGGCAATTTTCTCGATGATGCTTTCGTGCTGACTGCGATAGTGGATCAGGTCTGCAATGGTGCCGATCTTCAGCCCGTGTTGCTGTGCGAATTCGAGCAGATCTGGCAGGCGCGCCATTGATCCGTCATCTTTCATGATTTCGCAAATGACAGCCGCTGGCGTCAAGCCGGCAAGTCCGGCCAGATCGCAGCCGGCTTCGGTATGGCCGGCGCGAATAAGCACGCCGCCTTCGCGTGCCATGATCGGGAAAATATGGCCCGGTTGCACGATGTCATCCGCGCGCGCATTCTTTGCCACCGCGACCTGCACCGTGCGAGCGCGATCGTGCGCCGAAATGCCGGTAGTGACGCCTTCGGCTGCCTCGATCGAGGTGGTGAATGCGGTGCTGAACTGGCTGCGGTTGTCCCGCGCCATTGGTGCCAGGCCAAGCTGCCGACAGCGGTCTTCGGTCAGCGTCAGGCAAACCAGTCCGCGCGCATACTTGACCATGAAGTTGATCGCTTCTGGCGTGACAAAATCGGCGGCCAGAACCAGGTCGCCTTCGTTTTCGCGGTCTTCTTCATCGACGAGAATGACCATGCGGCCGGCGCGCAGCTCGGCCACGATTTCGGATATGGGGGAAATGCTCATAGAAAATCCTGTGTGACACGCTATTCTAACCCGTTTGCGCTCCTGACGGATAAATCAGCCGCTGCACACCACCCGGTTGCGACCGCTGTTTTTCGCCTGGTACAGCGCGCGATCCGCCTGGCCTATCAATTGCTGTGCAATGTTTGTGGCTGGCTGGCTGGCGTTATCGGTGGTGAGCGTGGCCACGCCAATCGACGCGGTTACTTGGCAGGTACGGCCGGAATCGAGCTTAAAGATGCGGTTGGCGATGCCGGAGCGGATGCGCTCCGCGACATTTCTGGCTCCCGCGCTGCTGGCATCGACCAGCAGCACCACGAATTCTTCGCCGCCGAAGCGGCCAAGCGAGTCGGAAAGCCGTAGCTCGGCCTTGATCCGCGTAGCGACTTCGCGCAGGACGTCATCACCATCCTGATGGCCGAATCGATCGTTGATTTGCTTGAAATGATCAATATCCAGGTACATGCATGACAGGGCGTAGCTTTGGCGCTGCGCGCGGCGGATTTCTTCTTGAAGTCGCGTTTCAATGAAGCGCCGGTTGTAAACGCCGGTCAGCGGATCAGTCAGGCCGATATGTTTCAGTCGTTCGTTGTTGATTACGTTTTCCAGGCAGATGGCGATGATCGATGCCTGTTCCTCGATGAAGTCGGTCGCGACGCTGCTGTTGAAGCGATTGGCGTCTTCGCTGCCGAAGTTTAGGTAGCCGAGCAGTCGTTCCTGTCGCCGCAGTGGAACGATGGCTACGCTTGCTGGCTGCCAGCGGTTGGCAGGAAACATGAGGCGGTGCTTGGCGGCGGAGAATGGGCTGAGTTCAGGCCGCTGCGCCCTATCGCGCGCAATGTCGCCGCTGTTCATGTTGGGTAGCAACAGCAGATCAGGCCATGCGTGACGGTCAATTTTCAAATCTGCCATTGCGCGGCGCAAATCGAACTCTGCTTCGACTGCCAGTAGTGTGATTGCATCCAGCGCGGCGGATTGTTTTAAGTCGTGAAAAATGCAGTGCAACAGTTCTGGCAGGCTGCCGGCGCCGATTAGTTTCAGGTTGATCTGATGATGGCGTTGGAGAATTTGCTCGTTGTCTCGTGCCTGCGTTATGAGTTCCTGCAAGCGTTGCTGCAATAGCTGATTTTCGGCAGCGAGCTGCCTGACAGCCGTTGGGCTGGTGCCTGATGATGGTTCAATGCGCTTTTTCATAGCGTGCTGGCGAGCGTTCCGCTTACAAGAGGCGTTTCGGCGTCATGCATCCGTGCTAACCGGCAGATTTGTCGGTGAACACGGTGTCAGCATAATTGGTTTGTCAGACGTTGAACAGAAAATTCAGCACATCGCCATCTTTGACCACGTATTCCTTGCCCTCGGCGCGCATTTTGCCCGCCTCCTTGGCACCGGCTTCGCCCTTGAATGCAATGAAATCGTCATATGAAATGGTTTGCGCGCGGATGAATCCTCGCTCGAAGTCGGTGTGGATAACGCCTGCTGCTTTCGGCGCAGTGTCGCCAGCATGGATGGTCCAGGCGCGCACTTCTTTCACGCCGGCGGTGAAATAGGTTTGTAAGCCCAGCAGTTTGTAACCGGCGCGGATCAGGCGATCTAGTCCGGGTTCTTTCATGCCCATGTCGGCCAGAAAGGCGACCTTGTCTTCGTCGTCAAGATCGGCAATTTCCGCCTCGATCGCCGCACAGATGGCGACTATCGGTGCATTCTGCTTGTTGGCATATTCGGTCAGTTGTTCCAGCAGTGGGTTGTTATCGAAGCCGTCTTCGGAAACATTGGCGACATACATCGCCGGTTTGGCCGTGATCAGGCACAGCGGACGGATGAGTTCCATCTCGTCGGAGCTCAATCCCATTGTGCGCACGGGTTGGCCCTGATCCAGATGGGAAACCATCCGTTCCAGCAATGCCACCAGTTTTGCCGCGTCCTTGTCACCAGCGCGCGCTTTTTTGACGTCTCGCTGGATGGTGCGCTCGACCGTGCTGAGATCAGCAAGCGCCAGTTCAGTCTGAATGACTTCGATATCGTTGATTGGGTTGACCATGCCTGCGACATGCACCACGTTATCGTCTTCGAAGCAGCGCACGACGTTGACGATTGCATCGGTTTCGCGGATATGAGCGAGGAACTGATTGCCTAGCCCTTCGCCTTTGGAGGCCCCGGCGACCAGGCCGGCGATATCGACAAATTCGACTACGGCAGGCACGGTCCGCACTGGTTTGACAATTTCGGACAGTGCTTTCATGCGCGGATCGGGCACTTCAACGATGCCGACATTCGGCTCGATGGTGCAAAAAGGATAGTTTTCTGCCGGGATGCCGGCTTTGGTCAGTGCGTTAAACAGTGTTGATTTTCCAACGTTGGGCAAGCCAACGATGCCGCATTTGAGGCTCATGTAGTCAATCCTGGTATTAATAATGGGGGAGGTGGCCACCAGACGGCGGCGAATCGCCCGGTATTGTAACGTGTAACCCCGCTTAATATCTGGTTTGGCGGCGCTTTACATTGCTGGCGCTAATAATTGGCGGTTCCAAACAGCGAAGTATTGCACGGTAGATGACTGGATGGTGGCCCAATTTGTGGCACAGGGGGTTGTGGGCTCGCAAATCGCTTGCTATAATTCTCCTCCCTTGAGCAGTTCTTGCTTTGCAAAACAGCGAATTGGCAAGATTGTTGCGAGGGTTTTTGAAGTTTCGAGCGAGTAGTTATTTTAAAAAATAAATTTTAAAAAAGCTTGACGGTTTCAAAAAGGTGGTTCATAATCTCGTTTCTCTGCTGCTGACAAACAAAACGATTTGTTGGTAGAGCGCGGTGGTGAAAGCTGTTGCGCAGGTGGA
>Ga0316604_10000477_pt1 | contig 48426 bp, 45 predicted proteins | sample OWC_soil_day20_C_FD_207650 | JGI IMG/M metagenome (GOLD analysis project Ga0316604, IMG submission 207650) | Wetland soil microbial communities from Old Woman Creek delta, Ohio, United States - OWC_soil_day20_CT | ecosystem: Environmental > Terrestrial > Soil > Wetlands | place: USA: Ohio...
TAACGGCCTACACCCGCCGCCAACCAGCAAAGATCAAGAAGGCGGGCGCCGCCGGTTTACTGCCGGAATCGAGCGCACCGACGAAATCGCCAAAGGCGTAATTGAACGCTTTAAGGGTTGCTTAGCTGGATAGCAAAAATAAAGTCGTAACCTCGGCGCACCGTGCTTCAAGCACTTAGCAACGCTTCCGATAACGGCGCCAAAATATAGTCGTGTATTTTTGGGACGCTAATCACCCTTCTTGCTCAACCATCAAGAATAAAGTCATTACCTCCTCGCCAGCAATAGCGGGAGATTATTGAATCAATGACTCCACCTTAGGCACCACGCACCAATTTTTCAAGGCTCAAGCTGCCTGAGATTAAGACGTTGCTGGTGCAGCTTCAGACTCCTGCGCGCTTTGGATATTTTTGACTCCATAGAGCACCTGCCCGGCAGGACCGACCAGCGCCGCCGACTCGCAATGCCTGGCCTGGTCATCGAAGAAGAAATCCGGCTCGAACTCGTTCAGGAAGGGGCCTTTGTCTAGGCCACCCAAGAACATTGCTTCATCTACGGCGATATCCCACGACATCAGGGTCCGAATCGCCCGCTCATGCGCTGGTGCGCTACGAGCAGTCACCAACGCAGTACGGACGCGCATTGGCACTTCGTCGCCAGCACGCTGCAGCCCTTGAAGCGCACTCAAGAATGGCTTGAAGGGTCCTGGCGGCAGTGGAATTTTGGCCTTCTCCGTCTCGTGTTCCTGAAACTTGTCCAAGTTGCCCAGATGAAAAATACGCTCTGCCTCATCGCTAAACAGGACCGAGTCACCGTCGAAGGCGATGCGAATCTCGTTTGGATTGCGCGATGCATCGCTGACTGACAGTGGATAAACCTGTGCAGCGGGGAATTCGTGATTCAGCGCCTCCCGGACATCTTCGCCATTCGCCGAGAGAAACAGGTTGGCATTGAGCGGTTTGAGGTAACGATGCGGCGGTGCGCCACGCGTAAAGATTGCACGTTCCAGCGCAAGGCCGTGGTGTTTTGACGAGGCCAGAACACGAAGCCCACTGACAGGGTCATTTCGGGACAGGATGGCCACCTCCACTCGCTGCAACGACTCTGTGTTGAACGCCAGAAGCTTCTTGATGAGGGGGAATGCTACGCCCAGTTCTGCAGGTATATCGAGTCGCTCGAGTTGCAGTTCCATGTACGGTGCATCGTTGCGGTCATCAAAAGCCTGGTTCTCGTCCTCGAAATTAAACAAGGCACGGGAAGAGATGGCGACTACAAGTTTTCCGTCAAGCGAGGTGGGCATTGGTAGCTCTTACAAAAGGAGGTGTTGAGGATTGGTTACCTTATGTCATTTGCCAGTACTGACATCGTCCATCATGAATCCCTGTTTTAAGGACAAATGTCCTTAAAACAGGGATTCATGATTATGCTGTGGGCAACCCAGAAATCAAGTTCGCAATCCAAGGTAGCCGGTTGTTATCCGATATCTACTCTTTCCAAAATATGCGGTGAATTCGTGCTTTGTTACATGCACGGAGTTCTCCATGTCATCCAGGAAATGTCTGGCGTGCGGCCAGTATTTCAAACCCTGCCCGCAAACACGCGAACAACGCTACTGCTCAAAAACGGAGTGCCAACGTGAGCGCCGCCGGCGCACCAAAGAAAAGCAACGTCAGTCCGATTCTGGACTCAGTCGCCTATCGCCCACGCTTGCCCCTGAAAATACACACTTCACGCATTGCCCCATTTGTTCTGGGCAGCCGGAAACCATCAATAACGGTCAATTGCCCCCCGGCCGATACCTTCTGACGCGCCTAGACAGCGACGGAACTGCAACAGGGAACGCATGGCTCGCCGAAATCCGCATCCTGTCAGCGTTTCCAGACGATGGTTGATTGTTGGTGTCGCCTACATGTTCAAGCGTTTCCTTTCTTGCTAGCTTGCGGCAACCGTTTGTCTTTTAGCGGTTGGGCACGAAGCATTAGCTCTGTGCAGAGCCTGGTAATGGAGGGTGGAGAACAACATGGCCACGCATCAATCGCCCCCAGAAAATGGGGGCCCCCAGACGGCACAGTTCCGGGCTGCCGAGTATGTCCGCATGTCCACCGAGCATCAGCAATACTCGACGGAGAACCAGGCTGCCAAAATCCGCGAATATGCCCAACGCCGGGGCATCCAAATCATCAAGACCTATGCCGATGAAGGGAAAAGCGGATTACGCATCGACGGCCGGCATGCGTTGCAACAGTTGATTGCCGATGTCGAGTCAGGCCAGGCCAAGTTCAATCTCATTCTGGTCTATGACGTCAGTCGTTGGGGCCGCTTCCAGGATGCGGACGAATCGGCCTACTACGAGTACATCTGCAAGCGGAAAAACATTCTGGTCAGCTACGTTGCGGAGCAGTTTGAGAACGATGGCTCGCCGGTCTCCACTATCGTCAAAGGCGTCAAACGCGCCATGGCTGGCGAGTACAGCCGAGAACTCTCCGCCAAGGTGTTCGCAGGCCAATGTCGACTCATTGAACTGGGGTATCGGCAAGGCGGCCCAGCCGGCTATGGCCTGCGCCGAGTGCTGATTGACCAGCATGGACACCACAAAGCTGAGCTGGCTCGGGGCGAACATAAGAGCTTGCAAACTGACCGCGTCGTTCTCGTCCCCGGGCCTGATGATGAGGTACGCACCGTCAACAACATCTACCGCTGGTTTATCGAAGACGGACTGTCCGAGGCGCAGATTGCCGGGCGCCTCAATGGAATAGGGATACGCACCGACCTTAACCGTGCATGGACGCGAGCCACGGTCAATGAGGTCCTGACTAACGAGAAGTACATCGGTAACAACATATACAACCGGATTTCCTTCAAGCTCAAGAAAACCCGCGTGACCAACACGCCCGACATGTGGATACGCAAAGAAGGGGCGTTTGAAGCCATTGTTCCCACTGAGTTGTTTTTCACCGCACAGGGCATCATGCGGGCGCGCTTTCGTCGTTACTCGGATAACGAACTGCTCGACAGGCTGCGCAACCTCTATCAGAGCAGGGGATTTCTGTCGGGGCTCGTCATCAACGAAACCGAAGGCATGCCCTCGACTTCGGTCTATGCCCACCGCTTTGGCAGCCTGATTCGAGCTTACCAAATGGTGGGCTTCACGCCGGACCGCGACTACGGCTACCTGGAAATCAATCGCTACTTACGGGAAATGTATCCGGACGTCGTCAGCCAGAGCGAACAACGAATTGCTGAATTGGGTGGCCTGGTCGTTCGAGACCCGGCAACCGGCCTCCTCGACATCAATGACGAATTCACAATCTCCATCGTGCTGGCACGCTGCCACACCAGCGAGTCCGGTAGCCACCGCTGGAAAATCCGCTTCGACACCAGCCTATGTCCTGATATCACCGTGGCCATCCGCCTTGACCCGGATAACCGGTCAGCACTCGACTATTACCTGTTGCCTCGATTGGACTTTGGACAGGAGCGTCTTTGCCTGGCGGAGTCGAACGCCTTCGAACTCGACACCTACCGATTCGATACGCTGGAGTACCTGTACGGGATGGCTGAACGCTTCCGTATCCGGAGAGCGGCGTGAAACCGGACTTCGATATCCGGCAGGTCAACCAGGTGCCACTCGACCGAATCCAGGTTCTCAATCCACGCGACCGGAACCAACGATGTTTCGAGAGCATCGTTGAAAGCATCCGTAACGTCGGCCTGAAAAAGCCCATCGTCGTCACAGCGCGCCCATCAACGGATGACACGCCATCCTATGCTTTGGTGTGTGGCGAGGGGCGCCTAACAGCCTTTCGCCTGCTGGGGGAAACGCATATTCCTGCCTTGGTTATCGAGGTAAGCGACGAAGAGGCCTACATCATGAGCCTCGTTGAGAACATTGCCCGACGTCAGTACCGCCCCCTGGAAATTCTGGCCAGTATTCGCCAGTTAGCCGAACGGGGTTACACCGCGGCCGAAATCGGTCGCAAAACAGCACTGTCGGCGCCCTACATTTCCGGCATCCTGAATCTGCTGAGCTGTGGAGAAGAAAGGTTGCTGACTGCTGTTGAGCGAGGAGTTGTACCACTCAACACGGCATTGGATATCGTTGGCGCCGGCAACGATGATGCCGCACTGCAGACGGCCATGCAGGACGCCTACGAATCCGGCGCCTTGCGTGGCAAACGACTAGCTCAGGTTCGGCATATTGTGGAACGACGACGAACCCTGGGACCATCAGCTCACCGGCGCGCCAAGCGGGGTACGACTGAAATCACCACCTCAAGCCTGGTTCGGGTGTACGAGCGGGAGGTTGAGCGCAAAAAACTTATCCTGCGCAAAGCCGACCTGACGCAGAAGCGGCTGTTGTTCGTAACCAGTGCATTACGCCAGTTGCTCGGCAATGAGAATTTTGTGAATCTGCTGCGCGCCGAACAACTGGACGTGATGCCGGTCTATCTGGCAGAACGTGTCTGGCCAGAGCGAGTGCGCCGGTGAGCCAGTTACCCCAAGCCTTTTCTTCCAATGTACTGCAGGTGCCGCTCGACAAGCTTCTGCCCTCCAGGCGACTCCCTGTCCTGCTGGGCAGCGTCAAATTCCGGCAAATCATCAGTTCCATCCAGAGTGTCGGCCTGATTGAACCGCTATCGGTCACTCTTGCAGATGCAGCCACAGGCCAATACCTCGTTCTGGATGGCCACGTTCGGCGTCTGGCTCTCGAGGAGCTTGGCATACCGACAGCACCTTGCTTATTGGCTTCTGACGATGAGGCCTACACCTATAACACCCGCATCAACCGCCTATCAACCATCCAGGAAACACGGATGCTGCAGGAGGCGGTGACCAAAGGGGTTTCTCGGGAACGCTTGGCCCAGGCGCTCAATATCGACATCAGCAGCCTCCTGAAAAAACTGAAGCTTCTTGAGGGCATCTGCCCGGAGGCTGTCGCCATGCTGAAGGACCGCCAGTTCTCCCCGGAAATCTCCCGCCTTCTGCGGAAAATGAAAGCCATCAGGCAGGTCGAGTGCATCGACCTGATGTTGACGGCCAACAGTCTGACCGTCAATTACGCCGAAGCATTGCTGGCCACCACGCCAGCCGAATTACTGGTGGAGGGCAGCAAGCCCGAGATGCGCGGAGTGACGGCGGAGCAGATGACCCGCATGGAGCGGGAGATGGAAAACCTGCAAGGCCAATACAAGCTCATCGAGGACAACTACGCCGATGACGTCTTGAATCTGGTTGTGGCGCAGGGCTATCTGAGCAAGCTGTTGGCCAATCAGGCGGTTTGTAGATTCATTACGCAGCAGCGGCCGGATATTTTCGAGCAGTTCCAATCAATCGTGGCCATTAGCTCACTCGACGCCTGAGCACACCTGTAGCAGTTCTTTAACAATTCGGAGATTTCGACTGGAGAGGCTACACGGCTCATGACGCAGCCGGAGGCGCGAGTGGTTTCCGATGGCCTCTCCAGTATTTTTACAGAATCCACAAAGTCGACGTTCGTCCGTAATCGGCCATAACCCGCCGGTCGAGCCAGCCATCCATTTTCAATAGTCAAGACGTAGCCTGAATCAGTCGAATGGCCGGCATTCGGCGAGCAAATTGACGACTTCACTGCCTCGACCCGGCCACAACCGGTCATTGAGGATTTGTCTTGATAGCGGACTTCCAAGCCGCCTTCCTGGTGTTCGTATTATTGGAGTTGTTATACGGCCCAGGCTTAGGCAACTTCCTTGCCCAACGGTCAATTCCGGAAGCATAATGGCTGCATGTATATCAATTCATATACGGACCCAGCAGGTCCGTTTGATAGTGTTAGGCCTCACATCCGCTACCACCCCATTGAGAGCCCAAGAAATGCCAGCGCCACCACGAGTTGTAAACGTCGCGAAGCCAATTGCCGTGAGGTATGGGCTGCATGAATGTCGCCCTTGTGCTACTGCGTTACGCGAGGCCTTTATGCGCTCCGGGCTGCATGGATATGTAGTTGAATTAGCGACCCAAAGCGGTCGAGACTTCATAGTAATGCACGACCCGAATTTCAAACTTCCATTCCCGATGCCGCGCGGCCAACCCTCCATTTCCGACAATGGGCAGCATTTTGGCGTAGTTGTTAAGGACTATGTTTTTGACAACATATTTCGGGAAGGAACCCCTCTGGCAGGTTGGCAAGCACATTTTGATTGCGCTGCTCACAGCTTCACGCAGTCGATAATCGAGCCGTTTTAAACTGAAATTATGGGCGCCGTTCAAAAGGTCGACTTGAGCGATTGATTACGCCCGCCCCTGCTCCCTTCGTCCGCTGGACGCTGAGCAATAAAGCCGTGCAGCGCTGGTCAGGGCGCATCTATTGAAGTTCTGGCAAGAGCGCGTGCCTTTATCAGAAATTCAAAATCAAGAATCCATATGACCTTGAAAAACTCAGTACTTCAAATATTTCCATGGCTTCAAATGCTGCTGAGTTTTCTGCTTGCTGGCACGATACTCGTCGGATATACGGTGCTTCGAACACCATTGGCGACAGCAATTGATGCCCTCTCAAATTCCATTTTCTCGGTTTCTACTGTTATCGAAGCTACTGCAGGAACACTTGGGTCGAGAAATGAGCTAATCGACAGCACCCGCCAGACAATGGCCCAAACCCGTGTTGCAATTAAGGAGGTAAGCGCAGCAGTTTCTGGCCAAGCCGCCCAAGCGTCGAAACGAGCCGACGAGCTACAGGCGGCTTCATCATTGATTTCGCGAACTAGCGAAGTCCTAAACAGTTTGGCTGATGGCCTGATTAGCTTCACGGCTCCGATGGGCATCGAGTTCGAAGGGGTGAAGCCGCTGGTTGTAATGAAACGCCCCTTGGAGACCTCCGGCAAGAATTTGAAGCCAATTGCGCAAGAAATTAGAACGATTAGCGATGGAGTTCTGCATTTATCGAAAACTGTGGCTACTGATGGCGTGCAATTGGGAAGGGCTTTTGCGCAGCTCGGCGACCAGACCATCAAAATGCTGGAAGAGTCTGAACGAACACTTGTGGGAGTCCAGAATCAGGATTTGCCACGTTCGGTTAAGGAGATGCGTGATGCAGCAGAACATCTCAAGGCAGTTAACCAAGAAATGCTTGCAGTCTCAGGAATTCTTGGCTGGGTTGTTTTTGTGGCTGGATTGCTCTTTTCCGCATGGATGTTTCTAAATAGCATCAACATGATTGCGCTGGGCAACCAACACAACGGCAAAGAATTCGAGTAGCAGCATTAGGGGGTGAAAAAATATGGTCGCAACAAAAAGCCAGTTTGCCGCAAGACTCGTTGTGGTGGTATTGGTCGCAATCATGGTGGTCTGCGCTTGGCTACCGCCTTTTGATACCCATGCAAATGAACAGGTGGATGCAGGTTTGAAACGAGCGGTAGCAACTTATGCGACGGCGCGGATACTGAACGGGGCTATCTCCGTTGTTCAAGGAACAGAAGTCTCAGCGGCGCCTGCTGGGGTTGGTATGACGTTTACTCCAGGGCAAATTTTGGACCCCTTGAATGATTTGGTGGAGCAGTTTTCCCACGTGATGTTGATTGCCATGGTGGCATTTGGGGTTGAAAAGGTGCTTCTGACCGTGGGTGCATCGTGGATGGTTTCGTTGACCCTGTCTCTGGTTGCAGCGGCATGGGGCGCGTTATATTTGCTCGGGTTGAACTGGCCACGTTGGCTGGCAAGGCTTCTGTTGGTTCTTCTTATTACACGGTTCGCAATGCCTGTCGCACTCATCGGAACTGATGTGGTCTTTCAGCGCTTCATGGCGGCAGACTACCAAGAGAGCCAAGCGGTGCTCCTGACTGTCCAAGGGGAGGCGAGCCAATTGGGAACTTCCTCGCAAGGCTCAGCAGACAAGCTGGGACTCTGGGACAGATTAAAAAGCACAACGGTGGATGCTTTCTCAGAAGCACGCTCGCGCTTGGAAAGCTTAAAGATGTCGGCAGAAAAGGCGGTCGAACGAATCATCAAGTTGATGGTGATATTCGTCCTTGAAACAATCGTTTTCCCGATTCTCTTTATCTGGTTACTACTTAGTGTTTTCCGGGGCTCCATTGAGTTATCGACGTTGCAGCGGGGTTTCAAAGATTTAAAACCACAGAATTAACTCTTGGCGATGGCGAGGTTGGCCTTTGGGGCTAAAAAAGGGGTATCCCATGACACCACACGTCCTGCTAGAAAAACTAAGAGCATTGCTCCAGGTCGTTCCTCCACTTGAAGGGCGCGGACAGTACGGCAACGAACAGTACACTTGGCTCGGCCAAGCTAACGCTCTCATGCACGAATGGGATGAAATCAAAAGCCTCCCTTTCAAGACAGCTGTGAGTTGCCTACTGCAGAACATCAATCGGGCAGGCAACTTTGGAACAGTGATTTCCTTCTTCCATGACGTAATCGCTCGAGTGGAGAACTCCCTTCCCCAAGAGGTTGGTCAGGCATTTGGTCCCGGTGCTGCCTACGATTTTTTCCGGGCCCTTAATGACCTTGTCTCAATAGCGAAAGTCCAACTCTGGGTAGTAGACCCGTATCTTGATGCTGAAATATTCGACGGATACATGCATGCCCTTAAACCTGGTGTGTCAGCCCGCCTCCTTACTGCTAAATATCTAAGCAGCGTCAAGGTTGCGGCAGAGAAGTACCAAGCGCAGTTCGGTTCAGCCATTGAGGCGCGTAGGAGCAATGACATCCATGACCGGGTTATCTTCGTCGACAACAATCAATGCTGGGTTTTGGGCGCGTCCATTAAGGATGCGGCGCTCAAGAAGCCAACATATCTGGCGCCGGTGTCTTCTGATGTTGCCGCAGAGAAACGAAAGCTCTATGAGGCAATTTGGACTGCCGGCACTCCAATCTAACAATTCAATGCACCGGACCATCAGAAGCACCCCTATTGCAGACTGGTGATTTCCACGTTCCTGGACGACCGCTTTCCAAATCTGGCTAGGTCCGCAATGGGTCGAAAGCACTTGGTGACGACTGCCCGCTTACAGGAATCGGAATTTCACTGACCGCTTTCCGGCGACCAATCCGAAGAAAGGACGGTCGCTTTGCGACCTATAGCCACCAATCAACCATGAAAATTTCAATGGCGTGTTTTAGTGCCAAGCAGTCAACTAAAGAGCCATGTCTTCTGGCTGCTGTGCGTATTACTTGAATTGCACCTCTTCTCGAACAGTATCGCGTTGAGATATAGCCCAACCAGTGCCTTCGCACTTGCCGCACCCACCATTTACTCCACCGTCGCCCCCGCAACGAGAGCAAACGTCACGAGATTCTACTGTCACCGAAACTTCTTTGACTTCTGCTGCACCAAACCGTTCTGCATATGCCGCTTCGAGCAATCTGAGTTTCCGAAGACTCATCTCGGTTTGGTCGACGTGCTGCTGCAATTGGGATTTTACTTTTTGAATATGAGCCCACTCTGCTTCAATGGACTCTTGGCGTGGCTTCAATCTTGACTCGACTTCTGCATCAATATGCAGCCGCAGCTTTGATAGTTCTTGTTCCAACTGCGCTATTCGCGTTTCTCTTTCTTTCAATTCATGAGCTAAGCTTGGCGATTTCAGAGGGTTAGCACCTACGGGCTCTCCGTCTGGACCACGTACGTAAAATTCACCAGACTCGTCTCTGCTGAGAATGGAACCGGGATTACGTTTGGCAACTTCAGAAGCTTCTTGAAAATTCATAGGATTGCCATTTGACTACGAGAAGGTTCATCCTAGTTTAATTCCCGCGCATGAGTGTCATACGTTCTCGCTTAACCTCGTGCTGCTCCTCGGCCTCGTCGTCACGGAAAACAATTAGCGCCACGGTTGGCGACTTTATGGCGACGACCGTCCCCTCTTTATAAGAGTTTTCGCACTTAATTAGCACTTGAGAACCAATCCGAGCAATTGCTGGTAACAGGTCCTTTGTGGGAGACAGAACACCCGAAAGACTTATACAACCGACCTCATCCTCATCTGTCATGTTTGCTCCAATTTAAAATAATGCAAATATGCTAGCATGGGTGCTGATTGGAGTACCGAAACGTCAAAATTAGAAAACTGGCAGGAAAAGGCTTCCGGCAGGTTTTGCAGTGAGGCAGACGCCTGTAGTTGAACTTCGAAAGCAATAGCTACGGCCGTAAATGGCCGGTTGGGTGAGTTCGCCAATGGCAGCTTCGGAGCAGTCCAGTTCGCTAACCTAGTTTTTGCTGACAGGCAGCTTGCGGGAAACCGCTATGGCCGTTTCGGGTCGGCATCCGAATTAGCCTTCTTCAGTTTTTGACCTAAACCAGGTCAGAGTTGCCTCTCCTGGCTGCCCTTGCTCACGACGAAGGTCAAACTGGCCGGACTCATGCAAGACCTGGCGCCAACTACTGCAGCCATAACGTGAGGGAAAATGCTCCGGCTCAGCTTCTCGAGCAAATTCAATAGCGTCCTGTAAGAACGTCCAACCATCCTTGGCAAGGGCGTCCTCCGCATCACGCAGCAAATTCACGATTGTGCAGGAAGGCCAATGAACCCCTGCACCACCAGGGTAGATGCCGTGAATGAAGAAATCTTCGAACTCCGGGGACCGAAATACTGAAGCCGAGTACTCCCGCGCTTCTATAATGTGCTTAGCCCAATTCCGAAGCTCGTCGTAGTGGGCGTCAACCTGCTTGTTGCACTCCTCAAGATAGGCAAGAGATTTTTGGCAACCAGGCACAGACCACATGTCATGACTTTCTAGGAAGTGATGAACCAGCTCATTTCGCAGGTCGACCAAGTCCGCCATCTTCCGCTCTGTCTCCTTGAAGTGCTCTTCCTGCATCTCCATACGGAAGCTAATGCGTATCCAAGGTAGGCTAGGTTTGACTTGATAATGTTCTGAATTTCCTGACACTTCATCAGAGAGCGCCGGTGTCATAAGCGTCCCTGTAAGGTCGCCAACAACCTGCCCCAGAGTCTTCTTCGAGACCGCCTTGAGCTGATTCTCTTTGATTCGTTGTAGCTCCGTAATCGGCCCAGCCAGGTCCTTCTCCGCAACAAGGCTTTTCACCAAGCGCTCGTACTGTTGAAGAATCAAAACCGCACGACCGAACTTTCGCTGAACCTCACGCTGCAGCGTCTGAAGCGCCTCCTGGTCAACTGCAGCCGAGGTGCCATCATCTTGCGGAGTGAGAATTTCAGTTGTTGTTTCTTTCATGCCGCTTAGCTTACTGCAGTACAAATAAATACGGCCCACCAATTGGCAGGCCGCAGCATTATTGAAGCTATTCGCTATCAATCGTCGATAGCGATACCCAGCAGTTGCAAGAGTGACAGGAAGAGGTTCAACACGTTCAGGTACATGCTGACAGCTGCCATGACGTAGTTGTCTTCTTCACCACGCACCAAACGGCTGGTGTCGTACAGGATGAAGCCCGAGAACAGCAGCGCAGCCACTGCAGAGACGCCCGCGTGCATTACCGGGATGAACATGGCAGCGATGCTGGCAAGCAGGACCACAATCAAGCCAGCAAAAAGGAAACCGCCCATGCGGGTGAAGTCTTTGCCTGTCTTGTGGACGTAGGCCGTCAATGCAAGCGTGACCGCAGTTGTGAGAACCGCAGCGGTCAGCACTGTGCTGCTACCACCAGGCATGTTGATGTAGTGGCTCAACGTCGGGCCGAGGCCAAGACCACTCAATCCAGTAAAGGTGAGCATCGCGGGCACAGCTGCCGCGGTGTTCCGCTTCTTGTGCAGGTAGAACAAAGGAACCAAGCCAAGCAGAGTGAACAGGATGCCGGCCAAAGGACCAAACCCCGCGAACATGCTGATACCAGCGCCAACGCCTGCGACCCCAGTCGACAAGGCGAGCAGTTGGTAGGTATTGCGGATAACGCGGTTCGTATCAGGTGCAGCGTAGGTGCCGTACTCGGTTTTGCTCAGGTCAATAACGCGTGCTTCAGTGCTCATGGTAGTTCATAACCTCCTTTAGGTCGTGGCGTAACTGTATATGGTGACACCATCCCAATAAACCAAGTCATGCGAGAGTTATTGTTCTGTTTTTTCTAACTACCACATCAAATCGACGTATCAAAACCTGAGCTACGATACATCATCGTTTGACCCCTTGGAGGTAAAAGCAGATGAAGAAAGTGCAAACTTCAATTCAACGCGGTGCTGAATACGTCTGTACCAAGATTGGAGATGTCGTCACGGCCATTGAGCAAGTCGCCGTGCTTAAAGGTCTCCCCATCTGGGAAGTTGAGCGCAGGATTGGAGCTGGTATCCGGAAGCGCCACATCGTATCGGCGCGCTCATTGATGCCATTGCAGGCACTTCCAACTTCAGCCTAAGTTCAAGGCCAGCAGCGGACGGAGACCTCCCCCGCTGCAATACAACCTGCGTTAGGCCGTCAGACTGGCGTACCAAGCATCGGTAAGTCCATGGACCTTAACCGAAGCAAACTCCGAACGTGCTTCGAGCCATTCTTGAACGGCATTACGGTCTTCTTCCGTTGCAGAACCACCCCCAGCTTTGCAAACGTACCCACAAGACACGCCACCGCCAAAGATTAGCCCACGAGGTTCAATAACGCGCTCAATAAAGGCACTCAACAGCTCTTCCTCTGCATCACCTACCAGAGGCGCCTTAAGTTCAGTTTCGATATCGAAGCCTAGTTCTTGGAACTCACCAAGGTGAAGTTTCTTGCGAAGACGTGGGGAGCGGGACTTGGCCATTTGCGTTGCTCGTAGAAATTAAGGAGGCCGGAAGGTATCACACCCCAGACGAGTCAACTCGTGGTAGCCAGTTTCTGTTCAATTTGGCGAAGGAAAGCCTCATTCACATTGCCATGCCAAGCGCAACTGAAATCGCCGCTTGGTGGCAAGCAGTATTCGACCGCAATTTCACTCCACTCTCACTCGCCGAAACATATCGACTCATTGCTCCCCACCTTGGTAACGCCAATACCAACTGGGAAGCTTTCCATAGCCGCCACCCTGCCCTTGGCGTCGCTTACTGCGGAGATGATTGTCCACAGCAGCAATCCATGGCGACAGTATCTGTTCAGCGTGGCTGTACTCAGTAAATAGTTCAGGTAACCGGTAGCCAAACCAGCGATAAGCAGCAAGGAGTCTCACAGTCGTTTCCGCTTCAGCAAGTGACGCTTTTTCGGGGTTCTTTGGCAGGAAAGCAAGCGTTATGCTTTGGTTCTTGTGGGCAGCAAAAGTCCAACTCTGCCACGCGCCGTCCATAACATCATCACGAGACGACATCGGAGCCATCGAGAAGATGTGCTTCAAACCTAAAGGCATGCCTTTGAAGCGGTCCAGGATGGCCGCACGGGCCAGCTGCTCTTCCGGAATGAAGGGTGTAAAGAATCCATCCCCTGCATCGGCATGGAGTTGAAAAAGAGATAGAAGCGCCTCCAACCGGTCATCGCCTGCCATTGCAGCAATCTGCTCAAGATACGTCGTGCCTGCTGTTATCTGGAAGCCACGACTCGGAATGGGCCATTGCTTGACGCCCATGCAGTGAGCTACGAGGCGGTGCTCAACTGACGTCAGGCCACAAACGACCCCCACCTCAGCCACATGACCAAAGCGCCCTGCACGTCCGGCAATCTGCTGCAAAAGCGGGACTGGTAGGTCTCCTCGACTTTCGCCATCGAATTTCTGCACGCTCGTGAAAACAATCCGAGTGACCGGTAAATTGAGTCCCAGGCCAATCGCGTCAGTGGCAACGATGATGTCCGCGTCGCCATTCGAAAAACGGCGAGCCTCACGTTCACGCACCTCCGGAGATAGCGCTCCATAAACGCAAGCTACAGACTTGCCTTGAGCAAGGAGGTCATCCCGCAAGTTAAGGGCATCCCTTCGGGAAAACACAATGAAGGCGTCGCCCGGCTTGGACTTTTTCAGTGCAACGGCGGGATGGTTTGCAAGCGGCTCCCCTACAACTAAGGGATGCTTGCGTTCCTTTCGATGGATTTCGAGTGGCAGCCCAAGCCGTTCAGCCAAGGCTTTGATTGCATCCTCTGCCGAAGGAGCACCCAGCAACCAGACCTCGTCAGCGTTGGCACCTACAACAGCCTGGGTCCATGCCCAACCCCGGTCAGGGTCATTGAGCATCTGGACTTCATCGACGACAGCAACCTCACAGTCTTGTGTGGGGTCTAACATCTCAATCGTTGATGCCGTGACACGACTACCTTCAACAAGCCGGCGCTCTTCACCCGTGATGAGCGAAGCTGTTACCCCAAATTCTTCGTTGAGCCGGGTGAACGCCTCGAGAGCCAGCAAGCGGAGCGGACCGAGGTAGAGACCTGATTTCGCAGTCGCAAGGCGCTCAAAAGCTGAATAGGTCTTTCCGCTGTTCGTCCCACCGAGAACTGCAATGAGGCGACGCTGCTTACGCCGAGCGGGAAAGATGTCCGGATAATCGGAGAGCTTTACCGAGCGCCCGATTTGAGCCGCCAGTTGCCTGTGTCGTTCTTTGTCACGAAGGTCGGCCAAAGACTGGGTAAGCGCCTTGGGAATGACAACAAGGTCGGTTTCACCGTTGCGCCACCGTATCTTGAGAGTTTGCAGCTTTGGTTTGAGACCTTCGGTTTCGCAAGTCGCAAGGAACTCAGCAATGGCGTTGGCCGCATTATCGAGAGCCGCCACGAGCCGTCTCTCTTCGCGCTGCCGCAGTGCTTGTTCTTTAGCGTCCCGAACTTCAGTCGGAAATTTCTTCCACTGCCCCCGGGGACCCAGCAAGGTCTCTTTCACATATCCGCGAAGAGCGAAGGTACCGGACACCGTCTTCACGTCACGGCCGGCACAGAGATAAAGCTTCTGGTCGACAGGAACCTGGGTGAATCTCAGGTCTGTTCGCGGCGATTCAGCAACATTCGTCATTATTTTTCCGCAACCTCAAACGCATCACCCGTTGCAAAGAAATTGCCGCCTGCGATGTAGTGGATGGTTTTCAGACCCTCATCTTCAAATACCCAGCGCCCATCCTTGAAGGCTCTCGGGTCCGCCCAGGCTGCCACCACTTCCCCAAGGAACAGGTCATAGCGTTTCTCGTTGTGGGGCTCCGGTATCACTTTGCATTCCAGCCAGGCCACACACCCCTCAATGAGCGGAGCTTTGACCTTGCTCGCTGGGGTAGCCACGACACCGAGTGCCGCGAATTTGTCGAGCTCGCGTCCGCTCTGGCTGCCAACTGCGAGAACCTGGCTGGCAATTGCTCTTGAGGGAATACTCAGGACGAACTCGCCGCTAGCTTCGATGAGCTCCCGTGTGTAAGACCGACTATCAACGACGACAGCGACCTTGGGTGGCGAGAAATCGAGAGGCATCGCCCAAGACGCTGCCATCACATTTCGACGCTCTCCGTGTGCGCTGGAAACCAGCGTCACAGGCCCATGATTCATGAGCAGATAGGACTTTGTAAGTTCAACAGGTTCCATATGTACGGCAGATAGCTCGTTAGAAATGCTTCGCAACAGGTCAATCTCCAGATGAGGCAAGTGCTTGCTTGATTCCATCAGCGAGCACCCTGGGGTCCTCTGCTCCTTGGATACCTGACTTGCGGTCGAATACAAAGGTAGGCACTGAGTTCACGCCCCACGTCCTCGACTCGTGCTCCATCTGCTGAATGAGGGAAACGTCGTCGTCCGAATCAAGGTATCTGAGCACTTCTGCCTGGTCGTAGCCGCAGGCTACAGCCACATTTGCGAGCACCATACGGTCACTCACGTTTTCTCCCCGTTCAAACTGCGCTTTGAATAACCCCTCCACCACTCCAGAGGCATCGCCTTGTTGCTGAGCCCAGTGAATGAGGCGATGCGCCATCAGGGTGTTGGCGCGAACCTGAATCTTCTCGAACTGGTAGTCGATGTCCAGCGTGGCACCGACCTCACGGATACGCCGCCAAATCTCTTCGACCCGTTCTCGACCACCGAACTTTTGCACGAGAAACGGCAAGTACGGCTCGCCCTCTGGCGGCGTATCGGGGTTCAAAAAGAACGGCCTCCAGCGTACAACGTACTGGAAGTCGGGCTGCTCTTCCCGAACAAGAGAAATCGCCCGCTCAAGCCGGCGCAGGCCAACGAAGCACCAAGGGCATACAACGTCGGAGACGATTTCTATAGTTAGCGGTTTCTGAGTATTCATTCTGTGCCCCATTCATCAAGGAAGCGTCTGACATACTCTTGCATGAATTGGTGCCGCTCTTCAGCTAACGCCAAACCTGTCGGTGTATTCATGCGCTCCTTCAGAAGGAAGAGCTTCTCGTAGAAGTGATTAAGGCTGTGCCCCTTTGAAGCTTTGTACGCCTCGGCCGTGGCATGCATTACAGGCGGCTCATTCGGGTCGTACATCAGTCGGCCCGCATGACCACCGTACGCGAAGCATCTGGCGATTCCGATGGCACCAATGGCATCCAAGCGGTCGGCATCTTGGACGCACTTTCCTTCAAGGGTCCGCATGGCAGTCTGCACACCTGCTCCCTTGAAAGAGATGGTTTCAACAATGTCGACGACCTGTTCGATGACCTCCGGTGCAGCCCCCTCGTCCCGCAGAAGACGCTCAGCCTCGCGGGGCCCAACACTGTCATCGCCGCCATGGAATTTCCAATCAGCGATGTCATGCACCAATGCTCCCAGTTCGGCGACTTCCTGGTTGGCGCCTTCCTTCTCTGCAATCTGACGTGCAAGGCGCCAAACCCGATTGATGTGATGCCAATCGTGCCCCGAGCTTTCGGCAAGGAACTTGGCCTTGATGTGCTCAGCTACGCGGGCAACTAAGCCCGTGGAGTCTGGCAATGCGGATTGGGGCTGGCTATCGGATTGTGCGGTCATGGGTGCCTATACTGATGAACGGCCGGCGATGATATTGAGTTCAGGTGTCCAGCCGCAAGCCGACAAAAAGTAGCATTCTGCGTGAAGCATCAGACGTCAACCAGCAGCAATCCCCCGGTAAAGCAAACACCAAATCGCTGCGAGCCAGCTTTGCCATGACTGAAGTGGCCGGGCTGCAGCTAACTTACCGCCCAGACCGACGCTTCAGCCAGAAAATAACCTCTTCAACATCATCCGCCTCAGACAACTGACTCTCAAAGGCTTCACACAAAGTGGCATCAACTAGCACACGCTCGGCAAGCGCCAGGTACTGCGCCAGTTCGTCCTGGATATGAACCTGCTTCACTGCGATTCTCAAGGCCAAGCGGCTCGGAATGCAGTACCAGAGGTCGTAATAGAGGTCCACAAGCCCCGGAGAAGGCACGACCGGCAACAACTCCGATAGCAATAGCGTGAATTCAGGCTCTGGGCGGTAATCGATGAGATTCTCTAGCTCGGCTCGTACATCTGGTGACTGAGCAGCTATCCAGGTGGCTATTGAATCGGTCATTACATGGACTGTATTACGCGGGGCCCTAAGGATACTCGCATGGCGTAGCTACTTGAATGCGGAAGACCTGTTAAGCGGCCTGGTTAGCGAGGGCAATCACGTCTTTGAGCTTGGGGTCGATGAATTGCCCAGCGGCGCTGAAGATATCCGGGAATGCCTGCTGTGCAATCCCGGCTGGGTTTTCGTCAGCATGTTGTTCGGCGAGCCCGATTATTTCTGTATCGTCGAGCTGCCCTGAGCCGGTCTTGAAATGAGCAGACTGGCTATCAAATCTGGTTGCGTTGAAGCTGTGTTCAAGCGTGGCAGGAAGCGCACAAAAGGCGCTGAGCGGAACCAGCCGCTCAAAACTGAGCGCCCCACGCCTGCGTCTGAAACACCGTTGCGAGAAGCTGAGTTTGATACGCCCCAACAGCTGACCCAATCGATTGAAGAAACGGCCAGCACTCGGGAAGCACCTCTAGCCTCGCAAGGCTTTCAAGCCGCCTGACAAAAGCCATGAAAATTTTGCGTTTGCCCGCCTATTGCGAGCCCTTGATAAAGCGGGTGAGTTGCCGCTTGAGCCTCTCTTGCACGTCAAGGTCGCTCAGCCCAGTGCTCGGGTCACAAACAATGAAGCGCGGCTCAGCTTTGCTGACAGCTACGACGGTTGGATGGTCATCAAGCGCGACCCACTGGACAATGCCTCGGCGCACCACCTCAAGGTGGAGTTCATTCGCTCGCGAGCTATCAATCACTTCGACGACCCCGATGAATCGTCCCCCTAGTCGCGGGCCCAAAAGACGAACCAGGTTGTCGTCATCGAACAGTCGCCTCCAGTCGGATGAGACGATAATTTGTACCTCAGGCCAGGGCTCAAGTAACTGTTCGAGAATCGGCCGCCACTGGAACAATTTCGGGTTCGGTAACAGGCGAAAATTCTCATCTAACGCCTCCTCGCCGACAGGGTGGAGTACGCCGTCGAAGTCCAAGAACAGAACCGGTCCAGTTAGGAATTGCATCAGTGTTCTCCTTATCTCGGCAGGCCCATCGTTGCGCCTGGTGTGCGTCCCTCAGTCGGCCCACGTGACCTCGCCGGCTTTGCGCCTGCATGAAGAAGCTCGTGCGCACGGTGTTTACTATTACGTCATACAAGCTACTATCGTCCGTGCTCTAACGCCCCCGCCCGTCGCCGTAGCTCTTCAAGTTCCGTCCTTGCAGCCTGTCGCAACTCCTCCCACGTAGGCGCACCAACTGATGGTCTGTCTTCAAAGAGCGGGGCAATTTCTAATGGCCGAGTACCCATTGAGTCGACTGCGTAATCAAGCCACGTCTCATACCCATCTGGCGGGGCCAGCCTAGTCTTCGAGTCCTCCACGACTAGAGCGTTACGAAGCATGTCAGCCAAGCAAGCCGATTCACCCCAAGAAATCGGTGAAAGCCATCCGGCACATACGCTCTCAGATACTCTGCGCCAGATTTCACCTGCATTTTGAGGGGTTATTTGATATCCCGCGTTAGACGCTATTTTGACCAACCGCGCAACATCGTCAGGAAATTGGCTCAGGGCGTCGAATGTAGGCTTAGAAATAACCGGGGCGGGGATGAGTTGTTTCATACAAGAGTGCCTATTGTTGAGTTGCCACCTAGTTGGACTCCGTGACTAAATACATCCGCCACGTTTAAATACCCTTTGGGTGCCTCGCCGACTGGTCACCTGCAGAATGTTTGGCAGGCCAGTATTAACGGTTATCTCGCGTGACCAACTGACCAAACGAATCCCATCAATCTCCAATCCGCCAAACCGGCCGTGCATTATTACGGAGGGCAAATCCAGGTCAATACAGCCGGACACAGCCTTGAACCAGACGCTACTCCACGCCCGTGCGGCGCTGTGGTCGACGGCTAGCCACGCCATAGCTCGTGCTAGTCCCTCTGAGCACTGATTGACCGAAAGATGCGGCGGTAACCGAATCTGTACGATGTCCGGCCGTACCACCGGTGCAGGGTCGATGAACGAATCGAACATTCCGGGCTGTAGGAGATATTTCGCGACTGACCGAACGGTGAGGAATAGCCGACTGATGAGAAACAGCGCCGGAATGAGATAGACCTGCTCGCCCACGTCGAAACGAAACACTGCATGCCTGCTCGTCACTGGCATGCCTGGCAAAAGTTTGCGAATGATGGGTCGGGCATCGATAAGCCGCTCTCCACTGCCCAGAGAGATGCTCACTTCCTCGAAAAAAGTCGATGTGCGCATCTGGGACCATTGCCCCAGTGACAACATGTCAAAGCGCACCGACTCAGCGAGTGGTATTCGTCCATGCTCTACTCTGCCTTGCGTGGATTTCAGGGCATCCAGCACCCATTGCCCAGTTTCCTCTTGCAATATCCCATCAAACCACGCTACGCCACCCGCCATTACGACGCCTCCCCTTGATATATGCGGTCGAGTACCCGAAACACCTCGGGCTTGGTTTTACGAGGACGCAAACCTGCTGCTCTAAGCAACTCCTGGCGGCTCGTTCCAGAGTGCGATTTCTGAAATGCAATTTCGAGGCGCCGTATTTGGAACGCTGCGACACTCTCAACGCAGTTCGCGAGAACGTTGGCTACACCCGGCAGATTTCCAAGCCTTTTCCGGAACAGATTGAGGACCCCTAATTCGCGGCCAATTCGGCTCGTCGTAACGCGGACCGCCGGCACACGTCGTCGAATCTCCTCGGCCAGCTCACTCACCTGCCGGACGAGGGTCTGGTCCCGGCCATGCCATTCAACCTTGTGCACCTGCGGTCGATACGGCTGACGAGGTAGTGGCACTGATTTCAACCATGCGGCGTCATGGGCATACAACTTGGAATACAGCGCCGGCGCCTGAATTCTGAGTTGCTTCAAGGTGAGTTGAGGGTTGTTCTTTACTAACGCCAACCACGCTTCCCGCTCGACCATCAGAGCCCCGTTTGCTTTCCGGGGTATCTGTTTACCTCCCTGACTCAGCCACTTCTGCACTGTTTTCCGGTGCAGTTTCAATTGCTGGGCAATGTCACCGGCCTCACTTCCGGCCTCCGCCATCTCTACTACACGCTGCTGTAGATGCGGCGAATGCGCAATCACTCGGTGCTCCTGCATGCGCTCGACAGCGGGATATCCACAACCACCTCCCGAGTACCGGAATCCACAATCGCAAGAAAATATGCCGTTCCACGCATCCCGAGACGCATCGAAATGCAGGCAGCGCACGGTCACTGCCTCATGGCCAGGATGCGGCCTCATCGGCGACAGGCATGGCCAGCGCTCAGCCGCCATCCATTCCCAGCAGTCGCTTCCTAAATGAAACTCTACAAAACGACGAAACAGGAGGTGCTGCAACGGATGAGAACGCTTGTCGGATTTGCGTACAAAGCAGCGCAACCAGTTGCCCTCCCGCCGGGGCTCAAAGCCCAGACCCAATTTCTGGAGAAAGGGCATGGGATAGAAATCGAGAAAGGCGGACTCCAGCGCAACAGGATGGATATTCCGGGAAGCCAGCCCTAGATGCTGGAGGGCACTGTGATAATCGGCAGCAAGATATTCTGCACGGGTGTGAACCGCCGCGCCTTGTAGTAGCAGACGGCGGGCATCAAGGGCGAGCAATCGTGCTAATTCCAACTCACGAGCCGATGCCGATGCAAATCCACAGTTCGATGTCGCGTCTGCGCCAGTGAAGTTCCAGTAGGCGCGACTGGCCAACGGCCGATAGAGAACGGTCGTATCGCACAACGGCTCCTCGTGGGTTGGGCATAGCAAAACACCGGGCAATTGAAAAAGGCGCCGGATATACACCTCACCCAGTTGGAGCTGGTCATCACGCCAACATGCAGGGCAATATCGAAAGACTTGTGGATGTTTAACGCTGCTTGAACCAATACCCATACGAAAGTGCAGGCCCGTCAAATTGCCCGATTCGAGGTCAGCCACCACCCTGGCCCGCTCATCGCTTGACTGGAACGAAAGGTAGTACGGCAACAAGGTGTGCATCCACATTAGCTGGACCACATCAATTCCCGCCTCGGCCAGGGAACGTACAAGGTCATCGCAAAGTCCCAGCAAATCGCTTGAGGCATGCCCCTTTGTTCCACCGCGCAAATGCCGGGCCAAATCATTAACTGTTGGTGTAAGCCAGTAGGTCTGCAGACGTCCGAAATAACCGAAATGCAGTTCATCCCGGTATGGACGCGGTGTATCGGTTATTCCCCACGGCATTTTAGTCGGCGTCACCTGGTTCGCCCGTCGTCCCCAGGCCTCCTTCAGGTGGCAACCAACCCGCATCCTGCAGTTCGTCGTAACCACTGGGAAGGTCTGCAGCCCCCTCACTCTTTTTCTTGCTGCGAGACTCGGTGGATTTGCGGGCGGATTTCCCCTTAATGCGCGCCAATACTTCATTCATGACTTCCAAAGAGGAGGCCTCAGGAGTGACATCAAGCACAGCCTTGAGATGGAATTTGGCAACCTGTTCTGCCAATCCCAAATTCTGGAGCATCGAGAGGATGCTCCACCTCGTATCTTCCTTGATGGCCTCAGCGCCTTCCGCACTCTCCGTTGCGGAAAACGATTCACGAGGGAAGGCCCCTGAAATCTCTGCGAACTCATCTAGCTCAGGAATCACAAAATCGTCGTACTTGGCAATTCGGGCCGGATTTCCGGAGCGCAGCGCTGCGAGCATCGGGCGCAACAAGACAAAACTATTAGCCGCAACCGTGCGAACAAGCTTAGGCGTCAGCTTATTCTTGCCAAGTGCAATGAGCCGGTGTTGAACAAGAATTAGCAAGCGGACGAGCAGTGCGGTAATTCCCTGCGTCTCATCGTAGAGCACTGCGGCCAATTCATCCGTCAGCTCAGTGGGCTCCCCCTGCCACTGGTACGGCCAAAGTGTGTTCAGCAGCTTGCTCCAGCCCTTGTCCGTGGCCTTGCTGCGTTCCCAAACAACTGACCCCATGCTAGAGGCCCGGCGGGCCTGGCGAAAGGTAGTCTGCAGAACCCCAGCCGCCTTCATGGTGCCGATGACGATAATCGACAGGTGAAGAACATTGAAGAGTTGCAGAAAGAAATCCATGAACTCCTCGCGCCCACCGCTTTTCTTATGCGACAAGTTCTGGATTTCGTCGATGACCAGCAGTCCTACAAAATACCGGTCCATTAGCGCCGCCGCGATGGCAATCAGGGTTTCTTCTGTCGCCCTATCGTTTTCCTTATCAAAGGAGGTACCAAGCAAACGGTCAAAGGCACGCAAAATACTTCGGGCAAAGTCCTTCGTACTACCGTTATGCGGACATTGGACATAGATGATGGGAATTTGCAAATGTAGACTGTCGGCATGCCGAATCACCTCCGGAATCCATTCCATAAAGTGCAGAAGAGATTGGGTCTTGCCCATCCCGCTACTGCCAATGATGGAAAAAAACTCCCCGCTAGCTTGCTCGCCAAATCCAAAAGTTGGCACCTTGCCACTCTGCACACAGGCATACCACTCTTGAGCTCGCCGTCGCCGCTCAGACTCCCCAAGGCTGACCCCAATGTAGGCTGAACGCAGCAATATGTCGGCTTTTTCACATATCTCCAGGTGACGAGCTTGCACGATGAAAGCCTTCTTCATTTTCATGACGCAGTGCATCCGCAACTCGGGCGGCAAGGTGCGCTCCTCAGGCATAATTGCAGGCAATTGCTGAAGGCGCTCCTTCCACGCCGTTTTTGCTACAGGAGGCGGCAATGCCTCGACAAGGGGGTTGCCCCGATAACACTCGAGCTTGCATTGAATGTAAATCGCATCGACCACCCTAATAGAGAGTGAGGTTGGTCGAATTTCTGTACGTTTCTTGCTCATAGAGACCTATCAGCTTGGTTATTAATCATCAATATCGGGGTAGTCATAGTTTTCATCGTCGTCTGACTCCTGCTTGCTCGGATGTTGGGGTGTGCCGCCATGTCGCTGACGCAGGTCTGACCCCAGCTTCTCGCGTTCCAGCGCGCGTTCTTGGCTACGGTTTTCGCGGCGGTTGCCGATGTCACGTTCGGCGTTCGGGGTGTTTCCGATGGCCGCATTAGTCTTGGCCGTCGCCTCCTTACCGTCGCGCAGCATGGAAGCGGCGCGCTCCACACGCTTGGGCAAGCTGTTATGGGCTTCAACCTTGTTGAGTTCGTTTTTGCGTCTCCTTGTCATCTGCACCTCGTGTAGTGACTTGCCGAGAAATTGGCTGGAACGCGGACTCAGGGAACACGAGATGAACTCCCCCCCCTTGCCAGGCATACAGAGGAAAGCAATATCGATAGTTTCCCGGTTGAGTGCGAGACTGACCTTGGCCTTGTCCTGGGCCATTTTTTTGAACCAGGCACTGGCCTGGTGCCGCCCGTCGTCGGGCAGGTAGTACAGCTCGTCGCCCAGATAGATACCCATATCGGAGACTGTTGCAGGCATTCGCGTCAGCAGTTGCGCTTCGAGTTCGATGGGGGCCACCCGACGAAGACGATGACGGTGAGTTCGAAGGGCATCGAGGAAATAAGCGACCGGGGTAGAGGGAACGCCACGTGCGACCAATTGGGGCTGCGTAGCAGTCTTCCTGACTCCTTGATTAACTTCGAGGATGACATCCATAAATGCTCGAATGAATTCATTTCGAGTCATTCCAGAAGCCTTATGGGGGCTAGGAACCCCTCGTTTTTGCGAGCCAACTTTCGCTAACCATGTTCCAGGATACCGTCGATGAAACACCTGCTTTATCAGCTTTACCGTGTTTTCGACAATGCCTTTACTTTCAGGTGACATCGGCGGCGTATTGGCAAACGGATTGGGTTTCATGACCTCGACAAGACGGTCTGCCATGCTGCTCATAAAGGCGCTACCTCGGTCAGCATGCAAATGCTGCGTCAGGTGTCGAGCCGGCCAATCATCAGCCTCAATATGGACGCCAAACTTTGCGCACCATTCCACCTTGTCCTCAACGCATTTCACCAAGGCATCGGCAAAGCACTCATACGCTTCCCCATCCCAGCCGACCGAGAAGCCCATCACCATTCCCGTACTGCACTCAACAATGATGATGACAACCATCCCGCCCAACACTAAAGCGCGGTCGTCTTCAGCGACCAGGGAAATGTTGCAGTGGAGAGCATCGACTTCCGCAAGCGTGCCGACTTCGTAGCGGATAACTAGGGCGCCATGATGGCGGTCACGCGGATTCTTTCCGCCTTTGTTCTTTTCCGCCGCACGACGCTCTTTGTCGAAGGGATTCAAATAACGCTGGCTGTGATATTCGAACTGCGGAAAATTCATCACTGCCTGAGGATTAGCCCCCCAAACCTTCGCCCCGTCCGGCTTCTCAAACAGGCTGCAGTAGTGGGCGTCCAGCATCCATAAATAGGCGTCCTCCAAGGTCTTTTCCGGATTCGCCCGATACCACTCCACCGCCCGCTTGATGTTTTTCTGGTCGCCTGCTTGGACATTGATACCGGGACCGTTTTTTTCTTGTAAAAATATTGAAGGTGGCCGGCCCCTCTTTTTATCTCGTGGGTCGCGCAGAATCCCGAGCGCACCACAATTGGAAAGACTGGAATAAAGCGCCGATGTAGCTTTGCCGGCGCGCCAAAAGATTCGGAGATACATCCATACAGTCCGTTGGCTGACCTCAAACTTGGCCATCGCAAGCGCGAAAAGAGCGGCTCTTTTCTTCGGGAAATAGATGTCCGGCTCGTTCTGATTGAGAAATTCGACAATGCCCGATGCGCGTGTGTGGAAACGCTGTTCTGCATCAGTAAGGCTCTCGGGATGGCGTATTTTGGTAACCCACGTTTCCTTAGGCCATTGAATCAGTTCTCTGAATGGAATCAACTCCGGTAATGCAAATCTCGTAGCTGGTTTGGCCGCCACCGGCCCAACTGGATTGCCCCCTTTCTTTTTCCGTTGGCTAGGCGGAATGCTTTTGGATGCGACCGGCGCATCTACGTTGAAGACAACGGCCTCGTCCCGAAACAGATACAGGATTCGATAGCGAATCCCGGTTTCGGGATTCCTGACCACGTCTCCGTCAGCAATGTTGAAGGCAAGCGTCACTCGGCATACCTTTCATCCTGCGAGAGCTTGTCCAGTGCCTCCTGACAAATCTGCAGTTCACCCATCCGATACTGAACATCCCAAGCTCGACGCATGTCAAAGGTCAGCACCCCATGGCCCATCAGATTCGTCATCAGATAGTGGGTATCTCCGGTCTCAAGATGTAAGCGGCCATCGAACTCGGTGCAGAAGTCCTCATAGGTGACATCCCGCCGATGCGGGAGAAAACGCAGCAGCTCGCTTTGAAGCTCACGAGCCTGTGCCACCGTAAAATTTGGATGCATCGTCAAATTCAGCGCAAAACGGATTCGCTCGAAGTTATGCAATACAACCTGAGGGAGTTCCTTTTCAGTGACGACGAAAAAGGCCACGCCACGCTCAAGCCAGCAGGCCCGCTCAATGGCCAATTTCTCCATGACCCTTGGGTCGTCCAGTTGGGCTGCCGGTTTTACGGCCAATGCGATGTAAACCGCTGGGTCACCCGGACGTGTTAGCAACAGGTCCGTGGTCATCACGATATCGATACGAGTTCCGGGATAACGGGGATGGGCAATCCCAAGTTTTTTTGCGATGCGCCGGGTATCCTCCCGATTGAGTGGATAGGCCTCGCGGATATCGCACAGGCCACCTAGCAGCAGGCACCAGAGGTAAATCAGGTATTCCAAATACGAAAGCAGATGGTGTATCCGGTGGGTAAGCTCCCCCCAAATCCGATGCGAAAAACCTTTGGACGGTACGTCGCTGACGCGTAGCCAGGGCAGGTAATTCGCTCCAGCCCCTTGGCCCCGCCCTTGCTTCACCCATTTCTGGATTTTGGTTTCAGTCCATTTGTAACGACTACGCCCCATGCCGCCTCGTCGGGCACCATTCATTCTGCGTCGTTACTCCACAAGAGCACCCAATTTGATTCTCCACCACACACCATTCATCTGATTGCACCAGTACCAGCATTTTATCTTGAATCTGGGCAGATGTCAGATATTTTTGTTTAAAATCAATAACTTGCCTGACAATAAATAAATGTCATATGTATTCATTCCTGACAAAAATTGCCACTGCGAGTAGTCGAAAAGTTGGAAATACCTGCCACGTGGGCGATTGAGATGACCTCGGCCTCCTGCCAAACAATTAATTGGCGCCCCGGTTCAGCGCTTTAGCTCGCATGAACTACCGGTAGCCCAGCCCAATTCGTGGTGTAGCAGGGCGACAAGTTCCCCCGGCGCATCTGCCATGTCTTAGCGACGCCCTCTGCAGCGAGGCGCATCGTGCCACGTCCATACCGGTCATTGATGGCATCCAGAGTCCCCATCAATTTGTCGCGTCGCTCAGCTGCCATGTTGCCTGGCACGAACAGCGAAAACTGCTGATGGGTGCGAGGCACGATGTTTAGCAGCGCTACACCCGCTTTGTGATAACCGAAGCCAGGACGGTAAATTCGACGCAGGACTCGCAAGCCCCAGGCAATAAGAGCGAGGGTATCGGCTGTCGCTTCCGGCAATGGAATGGTTATGCTTCGCTGATACTGCGGCGCCTCAGGCTTGAAAATATTGGTTCGGATGTAAACCTGCAGGGCGCCAGCGAGAGAATTCTGCGCCCGCAACTTTTCTGCCGCCCGGCTGATGTAGCTCGCGACCGCTTCCATCAGGTCTTCCAATTCATAGACCAGTTGCCCGAATGAGCGGCTGCTCATAATTTGTTGCTTGGCGGGTGCCAGGTCTTCCAGGTCGAGGCAGGACAACCCGCGGAGTTCGCGGACAGTTCGTTCGAGCACCACGGAAAACAGGCTGCGCATGGTTTCCGCATCCGCGTCACGCAATTGCCGGACCGTATGGATACCCATCGTTTCAAGGCGTGCGCTTATTTTGCGTCCCACACCCCAGACCTCGCCCACTTCGATTCGCTCTAACAGGCTATTGAGCTCACCCTCCGACATTGTCGTAAAGTCGCATACGCCCTCCTTGCCGGCCAGTGCCTTTTTGGCGCAATGGTTGGCCAGTTTCGCCAAGGTTTTGCTGGAAGCAACGCCCACGCATACCGCCAGGCCAAGCCAGTCAGCAACGCGCTGTTTTATCTCCGCGCCATAGACTTGGTAGCCAAGTCGCTCGAAACCAGTAAGTTCAAGGAAGCACTCATCGACGCTATACACTTCAATACAGGGAGAAAACTGGCTGAGCACTTCAACTACTCGGTTGCTCATGTCGGCGTAAAGCGCGTAGTTTGAACTGAAGGCGACAATGCCGTGCCGCCTCGCTTCATCCTGTATCTGGAACCAGGGCACACCCATTGGGATACCGAGTGCCTTCACCTCTGCCGAACGCGCCACGACGCAGCCGTCGTTATTCGAGAGAACGACGACCGGCGTGTTCTTCAGTTTCGGGTTGAACAGCTTCTCGCAAGAAGCATAGAAATTGTTGCAGTCGACCAGGGAAAAGACGGGCACATTAGGCCCCGAACCGCTTGAATTTGCCCACGACAACGCCCCAGACCACCAGCTCCTGCTCGTCTCCGATATCGAGTGGTGCGAAGCGTGGGTTTTCAGCGAGCAAGGCCACCCGGCCATTTCGACGATACAAGCGTTTTACCAGGCGCTGTCCATCGACAAAGGCAATGACGATATGCCCGTGCCGCGGCCGAATGCTTTTATCGACGACAAGGATATCGCCGGCGAAAATCTCTGCCCCTTCCATGGATTCGCCTTCAACTGCGAAAAAGAAGGTCGAGACTGGATTTCGAACGAGATATTCGTTGATATCCAGACGCTGGTCTTCATAGTCGGCAGCTGGGCTAGGAAAACCCGCTGAAACTTTGACTTCATCTAGCGGTAGCTCAAGCCTTGGCGCACCGAGTAAAGGAACGAACACTCCACTCCCGGCACCAAGTGAAATTGCAAGCTCAGGCATGGGCTACAGGCTGCTCGGCAAAATGTTCGTTGAGCGTATGGGTTTCCCGAGAATCAGCCGGCTCGGAAAGCAGGACTGATGCGCACTCTGGGCAAATCATGCACACGTGGCCAGCAATGCTGGCTTGCTCCAAGTCGGCGGAGGACAAGGGGACATGGCAGTGGGGGCAGACGATTCGAATCATGGCGAACTCCTTTTTTACTGTAATTTTATACAGTAAACACGGAACCACAATACTGTATGGATGTGCCTAAGCCCCAATATCTCGCCGGGACTCAACCCAGCCCCAATAGGCACGGAAGGTGACCAACCTAAACGATGGATTTCATCGGCCATCTCCAACCAAGAGACGTGCGCCCATGCACGGCAATATCGAGGTGGTGCTGCTGGCGGCCAATTTGCCATCAACTTTCGATACGACTTGTTGCAAGGCGTTACTTGAAATCCAAGGGTGCCAACCTTAAATTGGACTCATGCGCTGAACCCCAACAGTGCTGGCGGCCCACCTCTCCCCCTCCCTGAAACTGGCCGTCAGAAAGCCCCGTGCTCCCCCTCACGGGGCTTTCGCCTTTCTTAGGTTGGATTCACTCGGCCGGCCGCCAGACGGTTCGCACTTGCCTTACCTCTTTCAAGTGGATAAGCCAAGCTCACTGTCACGCTGGCAACTTCGTAAGTTAGTTAGCACTCCGTGACCTATCATCCTCAAAACCCAAGGCGTTTTGCTATCCTCTGGGTCATGTGTGCTCACTATGACCCGCAAATTGACCCCGCGCGGCTTCACACCCACTTTGGCGTGAATGACCCGCCATTAGGTTTGAAACCAAGCCTTTGGCCGGGCTATCTCGGGCCATTTATTCGACGGCATGAATTCTCTGATGTTGGCGATGACGCGGTGCCTTTCCGCGAACTGATGGTCGGTTTGTTCGGACTGGTTCCGCATTGGTCAAAAGACGCGACGATTGCTCGCCGTACTTACAACGCGCGTTCCGAGACAGTCCATGAAAAGCCAAGCTACCGAGATGCGTGGCGTTTGGCACGGCACTGCATTATTCCCGCTGAAGCAATCTACGAACCCGACTGGCGCGCAGGAAAAGCCATTCCTACCCGCATCACCCGCGCTGATGGAGAGCCCCTCGGTATAGCTGGATTATGGGCAGCATGGAAAAGTCCGGCGGGTGAACTGACGCACAGCTTTACGATGTTGACTATCAACGCCAATAGTCATCCGTTCATGCGGCAATTCCACAAGCCAGATGACGAAAAGCGCACGGTGGTTATCCTGAACAAGGAAGACTACGACGCCTGGTTGCAGGCGCCGGCAGCGGAAAGTCGAGATTTCCTTCACCAGTTCCCTGCCGACAATCTGCGTGCAGAGCAACCGCAACCATCGCTCCTGTGAGAAACCATAAATAGTGTTTATCCTCAATTTCTGTGGATAACTCTGTGGGTTCGTACTGAGCCTACCCTCTAACTCACTGACCCAATAATGCTTTCCACTGCCCGCTCAATATTTAGGCACTCCATCATTCTTTCCTTCATTCTGCTTGGGCTGCCGCTGGCCAATGCCAAGCCAGGTCCTCATCCGCCGTTTGAAATCACAGGCATGGTCACGCACAACCCGGATGGTGACACGATAGATATTCAGACCGCTGACCGCGGCCTGGTAAGGGTCAGGTTTTCCGGAGCAGATACACCGGAGACTGGGCAAGCCTTCTGGAAAGTTGCTCGCAATCACCTGAGTAGCTTGGCCAAGGGACAGGTAACGACGGCCTGGTGCTACAAAACCGACCAGTACGACCGGGAGGTCTGCCACGTTCGCATCGGCTCGACTGACCTCTGCCTCGACCTCATTCGACGTGGCTTCGCCTGGTATGCCCACATGTTTAGTCGGGAACTCTCCTCAGAGCAGCAAGCGGCTTATGCCGCCGCCGAAGAACAGGCCAGAACCCAGCAACTGGGCCTCTGGAGCATTCCGGAGCCGATGCCACCATGGGCGTGCAGAAAACTGAGGAAGGCGGGACAGAAATGCCGCTGAGCTAGGTCCATTGGCATAATGGGCGCAGTCCACAAGCTTGCTGACGTATGACCTGTCCATTTTGTACCCTGCCACCCGAACGCATCGTTCACGAAAGCGAACACGCCATCTGGATTTACGACGGCTTCCCGGTCTCGCCCGGCCACAGCCTCATTATCCCGAAGCGCCACGTCGGTTCCTTCTTTGAGGTCAGCGCCGAAGAGCGCATGGCCATGTTGGCCCTGCTCGACCAAGCCAAGGCAGCCGTTGAGGAGCAGCATCATCCTGATGCCTACAACATCGGCATCAACGACGGAGCGGCAGCCGGCCAGACCGTTCCACATCTCCATCTGCACCTGATTCCACGCTATAGCGGCGACGTTGTGGATGCCCGCGGAGGCGTCCGCTGGGTCATTCCCGACAAGGCCGATTACTGGTCAGGTCGCTAACTTGGTCTCGTCCTGCCCCAGTCCCGAAGCCCAATTGCAGTTTTTGAGCAAACTGCAGCGGGTCTTTGCGGAAGGCGATTTCACAGCCACCTACAAGTTCGCCTTGCTCATTGCCCTAGCCGACTTGGCGGTTGAACTGGGGGCTGATGATGGCAGCGAACTGATGCTGACAACGCGCCAGATTGGCCTGCGCTTCATCGGTCTCTACTGGAAGCATTCACTGCCCTATGGGACTGTCCAAGGCAGCGAAGCGGGCATCCTGGTTCAGAACAACGGCACTCAGGCCGCCGTCGTATCGACCATCAGCCAGTTCAGAGAGCAAACGCAAACCCAGACGCTGCAAGCGGCAACAATACACCCGGCATTTAATAACTTGCTGGGCATAGTATCGGCTACCGTGTCGGCACAACCCCTGACGTACCTGCAAAACTTTGGCGGCGGAACCGACGAGTTCATCTATGAACGTGCGGGCCCCGGGAAGGTTCGCCTAAAACCAGGTATCGGATACTGCCTGCGACGCTTCTATCCCTTGGTCCAACAACTGGCCCGCTCACATTGGATTAGCCACATCAAGGGTAATCGTCGGAACGTCAGCATTCTGGGAGAGACCGATGACCTAGAGGCGTTCTTGTTTGCCTCGTCCAGGCAGTCGCTGGAAACCATGAGCATTGGTTTGCGTAAATTGGATGGAGCGCAATGCTTCTACTGTGGGCATAGCCTGACGACGGCCGACGTTGACCACTTTGTCCCGTTCTCTCAGTACCCGCGCGACCTTGCCCATAATTTCGTGTTGGCACACCCGGCCTGCAATCGGAGCAAATCGGACACCCTGGCCGCACTGCCTCACCTGGAGCGGTGGCTAGAACGCCTTCAACGGCACTCGGCTGCGCTCGCAGCAATCGGGACTAGTGCCGGTTTCGTCATCGATACCCAAACTGCCCAGCGGGTCGGGTCTTGGGCCTACAGTAATGCTGTAGCTTCCGGCGCGCAGGCTTGGCTGACTGCCAATAACTACAGCGCCATTGACCGCCGATATATGGAGTGCTTCGCCTAAACCACTGCTTTTTTGAGCATCAGGAACGCACGGTGTCCCACGCAGTAGACATTCCCTTTCAGAGGAGTATTGTGAAACTGAGTCTTGACCAGATGCATCAGTCGAGGCGACAGAGCAACAACGCGACAGGAGGCAACATGTTTGGTAGTCCGCCGCAGTACGAGATGATTGCGTAGTACCTTCACGGCTCACGCCGCACGCCTTGTTCAATTGCTACGAGGCCAAAGATTTCAGAAGCCCATGGATAGCCAACATGGGCTTCCTGCTTTTGAAGCCCGCTGTTACATCGCAATGACATCGGGTAACCTGGTCGCTCTAACCAGAGCGATACCATGAGCATTCAGGACATCCGTGACCCGGCTGCAATCAGTGCAGCCATGGCTGAATATGACCGTGTTGGGCGGACCTACTTCCTCGAAAAATATGGCTTCGGCAAAGCACGTGAGTACATGTTGCGGGACCCGGCCACCGGGCGACTCTACGATTCCAAAGCCATTGTCGGTGCTGCCTTTGGCTATGCATATCCGGAACAAGGTCATCTGACCGCAACTGATTTCAGTGGGGGTGAGACTACCGTCGAACACCTGCTGAGTGCTCTGGGATTTGAGGTCGTCAGAATCGGCCAGGATTGGACACGCGACGAGGTTGAGGCAACCGTGCGCGACTACTTCGAAATGTTGCGCCTCGAAGCGACTGACCAGGTTTTCAACAAATCGGAACACAACGAACAGCTGCGCCAAAGGCTCCGTGCCCGCAGCAAGGGTTCCATCGAAATGAAGCATCAGAACATCTCGGCAGTTCTGGACCAGCTAGGCCTTCCCTACATCCGTGGTTACAAGCCGCGCTCAAACTTTCAGGACCTGCTGCGAGAAGTCGTTCTGGCCCACGTGCAAACTGAACAGCCGGTGCTGCAGACAATCGTCGATGCCATTGAAGAGCAAACAGAACCCGGTAACAAAACCTACCAGGGCGTGCTGGTTGAGCCTCCGGTGCCGGAGAGCATCCCGACCCCCAAACGTCGCCAACGGCTCCCCAGAAAACTCGACTATGCGGCACGCGATGAGCGGAATCGCAACCTTGGCCACAGCGGTGAATCGTGGGTTCTGGGGTTTGAAGAGAATCGGCTGAATGAAGCCAGTCGTGCCGACCTTGCAGCCAAGATTGATTGGGTCTCGGAGCGCTGTGGCGACGGGACCGGCTACGACATCATGTCGTTTGAAGAGGATGATGTCACCCGGTTCATTGAGGTGAAAACAACCAATGGCGGCTCTCTGACGCCGTTCATTATCAGCCGGAACGAACTGGAGTTTTCAGAGGAGGCAGAAGATGCGTTCTGCCTTTATCGAGTTTTTGAGTTCTCGAAATCGCCGCGCCTATTCATCGTCCGTGGAGACCTCAACCACGTCTTGCACTTGGAGGCATTGGATTACCGCGCAAGACTGAAGGCCATCTCCCACTAGTTCAGTTCTGGCGACAATCGCCCCCAAGCAGTCCTCGGCAGTCGCACTTGCTTAACCGCGGGTATCAGCACGGAGTCGTTACTTTCTGCCCAGGCTGCAAGGAACGCTGGGGTATCTTTCCCGTAATTGCTGCTATAGCAATTCGAACATTGCTGCCGAGATGCTCAAGGCGGGCATAGACAACCTCTTGTGCGGCTTTTCGACTGACGGCCTTGGTTTCATTCGGTTTCGAGGCAGCCACAAAGTCGGTCACTAATGCAATAGTGCGTGCAGCGATTAGCCGTCGCATCCCGTCCTTGGCCTGGCCGCCTGCCTCCGCAATCGCCTCTCCAGCTTCCATTGGCATCACGTCCTGCCCGGCTGACCATTTCTTCAGCCGACCATGTGAGAAGGCTGCACCCACATCACCCCGCAATTGCATTGCGGCAGCAAGCTCTGCCAAGGAGTCGCAAGCCATGGATTCCTGTGCTTCCGAAAGCCAATTGCCAATCGGGTGACGCGAAGGGTTCGCCAAGGCAGCCAGCCGGTCAAGGGACAGCTCTGTCCGGTCTTGGAGCAATGCAACAAAGCGCTCAATTAAGCCCGCGCCAAGAACGGCGTTTAACAGGCGCTCAGCCAGTTGGTATTCAGTATGCCCCATTCCCGGTACTTGTTTCTGCCACCAGATGTCCCTATCGTCCAATAGGTTTATGCCGCAACAAGGACATGGGACGTCTCTATCCAGGAGTCCGGACGTGACGCGCATTGGAAGACCCTCGACAATCTGGAACATGGCGAGGATTCCTGGTATCAGCGGGCCATCCGGGGCGCTGCCATCGAGTTTTTCAAGGTCTTCTACCGAGAGCCCCAGAGTATTGGCCAACACCAGCTTCGTCGTCGAGCTGACCTTGTGCCTACCTCGAATCAGGTTTTCAAGGTTCTTGTACTGACTTCCTGCGTCTTGCCGGATACACGCCTGGTGACTCGCATGGCCCGTGAGTAGCCGAACAAGGAATTCGGGGTCTGGCACCTTGGGAATCGCCGGTTCGAGGTCGAGCATTCGACCGTAAGGGCCAAGTACACGCAGGACCTCAACCGGCTGGAACGGCATGAGGAGCAGTTCGCCGATGGTCATCTCAGAAAAGCGCTTTTTAGATGCGCTGTGGGCAGTTGGAAGGTTTTCCATATCGCGGTACCGTCAGCCAGAAGGACGGAGAGAGCATAGCGTACGTCCAACAGGACGCCTGTCTTTCACCTCTGTCGCTTAGTCGGCATTTCAAAGACAGAATCTCTCTCAAACCTACTGGAGAAAACCATGGCCAGAACCTCGAATGACGACCGTAGCGACAGCATGAACCCAAACAATGACGCCTACTGGGATAGCTTGGATAACCACTCGAACCAGCTAAATCCCAACAACGACGCCTACCAAGGCCCTGATAGCAATAACGACGACGAGTAAATCGTCAGGCCGTCTCCTTTAAGTTGTCTGGGGACGGCCACCAACTCATCATATCTGAATCGAATATTTTCCTGCGCCTCCTGCCATTTTGGCGGGCTACCTCGGGTGCCGGAAATCGCTAGGTTGCACTGGGAAAACAATCCAGTCGGCAGCCACCGGCTGCTGCGGACGTGTTTCCACTAGTCGTCCGGCTGGTTTCAAAGTGAATCAGCCTTTTGATAGTCAGCTATTAGGCTTAAACAAACTTCCGCTTCTGGCCAAAACCCAATACTTCATACCAGCCAAGTTTCGCCTCACAAATTATTCACAAAGCATGCACCATGGTGGCTTGAGTGGGTAATATGAATGCCCCGACGAAAACGAATCGCCCAGAAAACAAACCACCAACAGGATTCCCATTTCATAACTCGCCAAGTTAGAAGCCAAAATGAACTCCAAGCCCCCCAGGACGGCCAGCGCCATCTTCAAAAAAGGCTTCAAGGAACCTTTTCTAAGGGCTTCGGAGCGGCCGTTTATCAAGCTACTGAACTGGTATACCGGATTTGGAAAGACCTACACCGCCGCCGCCTTCAGCATCGACCTATTCATCAACTGCGACGTTATTCCGGTATTCATTGCACCGCTTCAGTCACTGGTCGCGGGATTCAGCGACGAGCTGGGAATACACCAAAAATCTGGCGAATATGCTGATGAAATCGAAGCCGCCATTCGGGCCAGAGGCGCCGCTATTCCGGTGCACCGCCTATATTCCATCGAATACCACCTGAATGACCGGAGCTTTTTCCACTCATGCCTTTCTTTCGTTGGTTGGCTGGAGCATCACCCTGAGATTTTCAATCGCATGGAGGTATCGGCCAAGCACGCAGAAACGGACAAAGGTGTCCGAGCAAGGCTAAATGAGCTCCGACAGAAAGCTGCTTACTGCGAGCAGTCGAACTTTCTCACGATGGCGACCTCGGATGACATCTACGAGGACACCAAGACCTCCTATTTGAAGGCTGCGCAACGCGCGCGTACCTTAGCCGACAGCTTGGTCTGGAGACTCATCAAACTCGATGTCGAAACCCGACATCTCGAGCAAAACGCCGACCGGTTCATGGCTGCCAAGGAGGTTGCGGAACTGGTTCGACGGCTTCACCCCCTACAGGCGTTTTTGGACAATCCAGGGGTAATCATCAGTACAGCCTCCAAAGCGCAAGTTGGCCACAGGGTATACGGGCCGGACGGAAAAGGCGGCTTCAAGGCACACCCGTTCGAGAACCTGCCGCTGTTCCTTGAGGAACTCAATCGAGACGATAGTTACTTCGGACGAATGGTGTCCCGCCGGCCGGACTCGGCCCGCATCATCACCTTCGTTGATGAAGAGGAGGACTCCTATTGGTATCTCTTCGACCAGCGTAAATCGGTAGTCAACTCCGGTGGCCGCAATGACCTCAACCATGTCATTTCAGAATTCTTTCAATACTTCGACCTGCGCTGGCCGATGGCCTTCGAGAAACTGCGTCGCGATGGCCCGACTGACCTGGCCCTGGCCACGAAGGTCTATGACCATCTGGAGCAGTTTGCAAAGGTAAGTAAAGCAGTCGAGGATGAATTTACGCTCGAGGTCACGCGGACAGGGGCCAAGTACATCAACAACACCCGTCGAGTAGAAATTCTGCGTCACCACTTGACGACACAATTCCCGACCGCAGCAAAGCGGTTTGACGATTCAGAGCTCCTATCCGTCCTGAACCAACTGCATGACCGCAGTGACGCACATGCTGACTTCAAACGATTTCGACAAAAAGCTGGCGTGCTCAAGCGCATGCGCGACTACGTCCTGAGCATTACTCGTCATCACGGGAACACCACCTACGAGACGTTCCGTGACCTACATGAGCTCGTGGCGAACAAAAAGTATTTCATCATGAGCCGCTCCACGTATGGTGAGGTTCTGGACCAACCAGGGCAGACGTTCTTCACTGAGTCCGCGAGCGTTATGGACACCGAGTTTCTGCGGCAGGTACAGCTGACGCGAGATACCGCTCACCAGACTATCCGACTCGAGTACCACGATGGCGACGTGCCGGCGGAAGCATTCACGCTGCTGGACTACCTCAACCTTGTCGTGTTCATGGCTTCTGTGCTTGTCGTCACGACAGGTGACGCTGCCATCGAAATGTCAAAACCAGACCAGGAGCGCTATCCGAACCTCGACCGATTCCGTTCAGACGTTCGACGACTCTTCGACGGGCGCGCAACCGAAAATGGCTTGGTCGCCGAGACAAGCGACAAGGACCTACTGACCGACTCGTTTCTCTTCAAGGAAACCAAGAGCGTGGTCACGCTCGAAGAGAGTCGCCACCAGGCCGTGGAATACAACATGACGGCCGATGTCAGCCTGACGCTCACCATCACGTCCCTTCGCGCCACCCCGGAAGAAGACATTGTTCGCGCCCTCGGGCGTACCAACGGTGTGTATCTGATGAGTGCGACAGGCGGCCTACAGTCAGCATCGGCAGGCGCCTTCAATACCAAGCACCTAAAACGATGCTTGGAGTCCCGTGGTGGCCACTTCTCCGAGATGGCAGAGGACGAGATGCAGGTCGTCTCCGCCCGTGCCGAGCAGCTAATGGGCAAGCGCGAGCGGAACGTGGTCATCCTGGATGACCGGAACCCTGCGCACACTTTTGACGTTTCCAAGAGTTTCAAGGGCCTGCTGAAGCTGTTCGAAGACGCAAAACCGAAGAAGGATGAACCCGGATACGCGCAGATGAACAGCTACAAGCGCGACGAATTGGCTGGCTTGGTCGCGAGCCTGGACAAAATGCTCGTAACGTCGATGCGCTCCGGTCTCGTCCTTTGCCAGACCACGCAGCATGTCCGCAAGTGCTTGATGCGACTTGCAAACTCAAATACCGGCCTCGTCACAAAGAAGGACGACACCGGCGACCTGTTCGTCATCCATCCGCGGGCACTTCCCACTTACCGGAACTTTGGTCCGACTGAGGACATTACAGTGGTTCTCTACTCTGGGCCGCGATTCCGTAAACGCGACCGTACCAAGACCGGGGTGTTCGACGAGGATGACGACAAGGGGCAGTTCAGCAGTGACCTCGAACGCGCCCTAGACATCAGCAAAAATAAACTCCTGCTGTGGACTGCGTATAAATCTGCATCACGAGGCATCAATTTTCTTACGTGCCAAGATGGCGTGCAGCGTGATTTTGAGTTGTTCTGCCTTCTGAACGACCCGTACTACACACGCCACACGAGGCCGGGCTCCATCGGATTTTCTATGGAGATGTTTCAGAGCTTCGCGCAGGTACTGCGTGATGAAAATGAGAACTGGCCCTCCATGTCCAAGGGAGACCTACTATTCGAATACTCCCGGAACAAGTGGAGGCGCCTGCGGAAGGAGCACTTCATCGACATCACGCGGACAGTGTTCCAGGCACTTGGCCGTGGCGAACGACGGCCGGACACCCAGATGCCTATGCAGCACCTGTATGTCAGCTCGGAAGCAGTACGGATGCTCCATCTTGGCTTGCGCCATGCACCAGAGCTTCGCAGGCGCGCATCGCCGGCGCAACGTGCCGTGCTCGCCCAGCTTTCGCGCTACAACATAGAGACTGCCATCTTTCGGTCGCCTGAGGAACGCCAGGCACACCATCGCGAGAGCCTCAAGAAGGCGGTCGCGTTTCGCCGTTTCACCAGCCAGACCCCAATGCGGTTCCGCTCAGACGCGGGAGCGAGAAGCATGTGGGAGAAGTTGTTCGACTCGATGATGTTCAGCAATCCGCTGAAGTATCTCGAGAACCTGAACGCAGCCGGAATCCCTGCGGATTACCGGGATGGGTGCTTCGTTGATGTACCGGCAACGGCGGATGCCTATACAGTCGATTTTGGTGCTGCGGGCATCCTGGAGCACGTCATTACTGACGCGGAAGACGGTTCTGACGTCTACAACTGGATTGGCATGGTAGCGCCCGAGGGGCTCATTAGTCAGCTGTCCTCCAGCACTCAGGGGCTCTTGAAGGAGTGGCGTGGGTTTAAGCTGGCGGACGCAAACGCACGACTACTTCCTCAGCCTTGGTTCGTTACAGAAATCATGAAGGGGTATATCGCCGAGCTTGAGTTCGAGCAATACGTCGGTACTCAATTCAACACATGGCCGAAGAAACTGGCTCTTGGAGATGGCCCAGTGGAGTACCTACAACTTGCCCAGCACCCCATGTATGCCGAGCTATACCAGATGTTCGACTACTACCTCGTGCCGCAGCCCAATGTGCTTGTCGCCGTGGACCTGAAGAATTGGGCTCGTAGCACGGACAGTCTAAAGAAACTGAAGTTGCAAGAAGAAGCGGAGAAAAAGCACCAACGGCTGCGTGCGCTTCTGCCCGACCAAACCATCCACGCCCTATACGTGAACCTGTATGGCGCACACAAGTTCACGGTTACAAAACCGGCGGCCGGCACCATCCGCTTCATGTCGCTGTACGTCCCGAACACGGGGGCCGACCTGTGGATGCCAAATGCGAATTTGCGTGAAGCCATATTGGGGAAATAATGGCGATTAGAAATCTTGACCGTCACACCGTCGCTGATGGCCGGCTGAATGCACTTCGGTTCACGGCACCTATAGCCGAAATAGCGCGCGCCCTCGCCAACTGGCAAGCTGGACAAGGTAGCCTGCTAGTTCCCATCGCCATTCCGCTGCCAAAGGTGACCGAAGAATCCCCGATGGAGGTCAGCTACTTCCGACGTCGTGCAAAGCTGGTTCGAGCTCAGATTGCCAAGGAACTAGGCCTGGTGGGCGACGCCGCTTTGAAGCTGTCGTTTTCGATGACCAAAAAAGATGCTTGGTATCTTGGACGCCGACCGAGACTAGACACCCAAAGCATGCTCGATGCAGTTTTAGGCAGTCCCGCCAAGTTCATTGAACTCATGCTGCTTAAGGAACTGATTGAGTCATCTGCGCTTGACGCGGAGGATACGTTTGTCGGTGGCGGCTTTGGACCTGGGGTCTACCTTGGAAGCGCAAGCCAAGCGTCGAAAAGGCACCTCCAGCTTGTCGAGGCCGAATATACGGTCAATATGAAGCACGGACTCCTTATCTGTGGTGTCACGGCCAAACGCTTCACTCACAAGGTCAACGCTGCGGAGAGTGCAGCGACTACCCGACTAGCTAGCGCCGGCGAAGGGTTTCTCGTGGGCGTCACGCGAATCGTACCGGATGAGTTTTACGAGCAGGACGGCCGCAAGTCTCCCATGGATGGTCTGAGCCTCGACACCGATAAGATTAGGCGCACACGGCTCTATTATTTGAACCTGCTGACTGAGTTCGCGATTCGACTGTTCACCAAGGCCAATGTGCCCTTTGCTCGTGAAACCTTTACCGCCACGCATTGCGTTGACGACGCATACATCCCGCTACAACCGCTGACCAACCTGCAACGGCCCATCGTGGTTGTGAACACGACAACAGAGACCTTGGACCACGATGCACTGGCTCCGCTGGCACGATTTCCAGAATACCTTCCTGGCTATCACGTTGCTGGAAGCAAAAAAACGCATTTCCCAGCCCCCCAAATTCGCACCGAGCTTGGCGTCCCCGAGCAGCTAGACCCAGAAGTGAACTATCTTTTCCTGAATGGCGAAGGAGATGATGAGCTCGGAACAGTTCGCTTAGCCAAGCCCCCCTCGTCCGAACTCATGCCAGCGAAACCCACTGCTGCCTATGCGACCCTTGCTGCAGGCGAAGGTCAAGCTGACCCATACACCGAAGCGAAATACCGTCACCTGCTCGCACAAGACACCTTCCTCGTATCTACGCAGGGGCTGAATTACGGGCCGAAGGCGCTGGCAAAGCTGCGTCCAGGCAAGACGAAAGACAGCGAATCTCGGCAATTGCAAGAGGCACTCAAACGGTGTCTGGTGGAACTATCACTGAAAGAAGTCCTGCTCGGACATAAGCCGGTGGCCGCTCCAGCCATACCTCCTGGGGTACCACTCAACCTTACGCTGCTTGCAACACGGAATACCCGTCTCTCGAGCCGCGCCGGCTCGGAGCAAACAATCGCCGCCGTCGACGTACGGGTTGAGAGTAGCAACATCACTGTCACCCGGGTGCGCCGCACCCCTTGGGGTAGAAAGGAGGCACTACTCGACATGGTGTTTGAGTACGACTTCCTACAAGAGCAAGGCAAAGACGCCGTGCGCGACGGACAGTTCTGGGTCATCGACCAAGCGAGTGGCGAGCGACTAACCGTTTGGGCGGGCACCTTCGTGCCCAAAATTATCCTGAACGATGCCTACGATGGCATAGAGCACGCCATTGCCGCACAAGACGGTTTTCTGGCGAAGCAACGGGAGGAAGGCAGCAAAGGACGCTTCCTTTCGAAGGGCCGCGAGTTTAATCTGCTGCCGTACTACATCTCAATGTTCAGGCCCGAGCATTCGAAGCATGGAGAGCGCATCGGCTTACGGATGCCAGTGCAGGACTGCGGAACGTTTGTGCGTGTTTTCGTACCGCCAGAGGGCGGCATCAGCGGCTCAGGTGACGCGCTATCTGGCATGCGGGACGTCATGCATTACAGTCAAGATGGCACGCTGACAATGGCGGGACTACTCGACTTGCCGCTGATTCAGCTGTACCTGCACACGATGACCAACGGTGTACTGGTCGGAGGTGACAACTCAAAGATGAGCGTACTAGAAAAGCTAGCCAGATTGGCACTCGAAAACTGACATCGGTTCGATTGGAACAATGAGCAAACCCTCAAAAATCCCGATATATGACTTGCCCCTTTTGCACACTGCCACCTGAACGTATCGTTCAAGAAAACGAACATGCGCTCTGGATTTACGACGGATTTTCGGTTTCACCTGGGCATAGCCTCATTATCCCGAAGCGCCATGTCGGCTCCTTCTTTGCGGCAAGGTCGTTGATGTGCAGCTTCATTTCAATGCGTACCGGGGCACCAAACCTATTCCATTGAAGTATTCTGAACGAGTAGGCAAAATCCTGCTTGCTAATCCTAGCCTGTCTCCAGATAACTGGAAGCACAATTTAAAATATTACGCTTGAAGGCGAGCGCGCGGCGCTCCCACCACGAGTTTGGGTTTTCAGAATGTTAGAACTTGCTACGAAAAATATCGGGGCGCCACGTAGTGCCCGGAAGGGGGGCGTATGCCGATTACTCTGACGACGTTCACCGCTCAGAAGGTATGGGAGGGATGCACGTGGAGCGTACCCTCCGTTGACGAGCTTGCAAATGCCATCGCCATCATTGCGGTGGGCCAAGCACTTCACGTCGCCAACATATTGCACAGTGCAGGCTTGGCAGCGAAGCCCTCAACCAAGGGGGCGGTCAAGGGGGCCATAAAGCTCCTCACCTCATCCGGCAATATCGCGCACAGGGATGGCTGGATGTTTCAAGTCATGTCTTGGCTTGCTGCACAGGTGCGCACCCCGGGGTCACTGATGAACACACCTCACATGATTCACGCTCACAAGGGCTTGGATGGTCTGCAGGTGTCCATCGACGGAACTGGGAAGGTTACCGCAGTCATTCTCTTCGAGGATAAGGCGACGAAGAATCCTCGTTCGATGGTACTCAACAAGGTGTGGCCTGAGTTTACAGAATTCGAGACTGGCGAGAACGAGCACCTTATCGCTGCTGAGGTAACTTTACTCCTCAAGGGAGCTGGGCACTCAAACCCGCAGCAGGCCGTGACTGAAATTATGTGGGAGCAGGTCCGGCGCTACCGCTTGAGCATTACGGACGAGCAGAGCACTGAGAAATCTCATGCCAAGCTTTTCAAAGGCTATGAGAAGACTATCCCTGGTGGAATAGAGCGCCGGCGTGCTGAAGTCTTTGAAGTGAAAGGTCTTCGCAAATGGATGGATGACTTGGCGAAGTTGACTATCAAGAAGGCCGAGGCTTTGGCAACCACAGACTGAGAGCGAAGCGTGTTTGATGACCCCACCTCGGAGCTTATTCGCTCTGCACCTGAATTGTCCGGCCTTAAGCCCAATTCACTGCCCAAGGCGCTGACCAAGGCCTACGCCGAAATCGTAGCGGTGCGACTGAGCTTCCGAAAGATGGCGGATGGAACGTCCAACGCTGCTCATCTACTGGAGCCCCTGCAAACCGAACTTGAGCGACTCAGGAAGATTGCATTTACACAAGAGGCCATTGCCTCCGTCAACCCTGAAGGTCCTCAGCGGCGCGGTGCGGCCTTTCTCGCCGCGACGGCACACTATGTGACCCTGCAGGCTCAGCGGCTTTTGAGCCCTGCTGACCGAAATGACCTCGACCCGCTCACGCCCAGCGGGATTGCGCCGGAGGTCGCTGCAACGCTCCTATTTCTTGCCGCGGGCGCCAGCCCGGATGCTGCTGAGATGTCGCACCAGATTCAGCTATCGGATGTATTGCCACAGTTTGAGCGCAGGCTCTTGAAGGATATCAAGCTGCTGGCGACTGGCGACCTTGACGCACTGCTTGCCGACTCAACTGTCCCGGAGTCTCCATCGCTAGATGGCGAACTGACGATGGCCGAAGTCGGAGCGAGTGCGTTGTACCTAATGTTGCAGCGTTGCGTTCAAAGCATCGCCGCTGAGGTGCTTGGACGTCCGGGCTATCGCGCTTCATTACCCGAACTAGAGCGTGTCGAAGCACTATGCACTCAACCAGTCGTCCTGTTTCAAGGCCGAAATAGCAACAGCGCCTTTCCTGGACCTCGTCACTTGGCGGCTCTGTTGAAGGCCGTGGGCCGCGAACTGCCGACCGATAGCTTGGCCCGCCTATCGGCACCGCAAGGTGTCGACTCATCGCGTTGGATTTCGGGCCTTGCACTTATTGCGAAGACTCGTCCGTATCTTTGGACAAATCACCGAGATGCCGTGGCGCAAGGCTATCTTACACCAGGGGTATCTGCAGCCATCAGCTTCCCCACTGGGGCGGGAAAATCTACACTTTCCGAGCTCAAAATTCTTTCGAATCTGTGCCAAGGGAAGGACACCATCTTCCTGGCGCCTACCCTGGCACTAGTCGACCAGACCGCACGCGCCCTCCAGAAGACTTTCCCTGATTCACGTCTGAGTCGTGAACAGGCGAACGACAACCCGTTCGACTTTGACCAGGACACGCGACTGCCACCGATGTCCGTGATGACGCCGGAGCGCTGCTTGGCCTTGATGGGATTTCAGCCTGAACTCTTCAAGGATATTGGCTTGCTCGTCTTCGACGAGTGCCACCTGCTGCACGCTGGTGTAAATGACCGTAGCCGGCGCGCCGTCGATGCGATGCTTTGTATCCTGAACCTCTCTACCCACGCACCTGAAGCGGACTACTTATTGCTATCGGCCATGATGAGCAATACCGAGGAGGTCGCAGCTTGGTTGGCTGAGCTTACCGGTCGCAAATGCTTGCCGCTAAACATGGCGTGGAAGCCAACGCGGCAGGTGCGTGGTTCCGTAGTTTTCCCGAGCGACCAAGTCGCTGACCTGCGCAGTAGGCTGGCAGCGAAGCGCCTAGAACTGTTGGCCGCAGGCAAGCGCAAACCAGGGCCGCCAGCCGCACTGAAGCGTGAACTCAAGGCTAGGCCGCTAGGGCTTCTTGGTCTGAAATTCCGGTGGGATTCGATTCGCCGAGATGACTACGTGTTGCTTCCACTCTCCGACGGCGAGATGCATCTTTCGGTGAATGCGAAGACGTGGAAGCTTACTCCGAATGTGAACAGCGTAGCCGCTGAACTTGCGTCGCTCGCGTCCCGCAACAAGGGCATTAAATCTCTCATCTTCGCGCAGACCATCCCGTACGCCATTAGTGCCCAAGAGACCGCAGGCAAGCAGCTTGGGGAGGCAAACATCGCCTTCACTGAAGATGAGCAACATTTATACAACCTGACGCTCGATGAATTGGGTGATGAGACGGCGCTCTACATCGACTCTGTCGAAGGAAGATTCGCGCGGTGGCCAAGCCTCTGCCATCATGGCCTTCTATTGCCTACCGAGCGGCAACTGCACGAGTCGCTCTTCAAGCGCCCTGATGGCGTGTCCGTGCTGGTTGCTACATCTACGCTGGCGCAAGGTATGAACCTGCCAAGCCACGTAGTCATTATCGCGGGTGACAGCAAGTTCGATGCTGAGAATAAGCAGCTCGCGCAGATGAAAGCGCACGACTTGCTCAACGCTGCCGGCCGGGCCGGGCGGGCAGGCCAAAGCTCATACGGTTTGGTGCTTGTCATTCCCAGCAACGTCGTGGACATCGACGATTCCAACAATCGGATTGGCAAGCACTGGAGGGAGCTTCAGGGCATTTTCTCGCAGAGCGACCAGTGCTTGGCTATCGAAGACCCACTTGAGGTTATCCTCGACCGCATCCAGGAATATGGCGAGTATGCCGGAGGCGATGCGGACTACCTTCTGCGCCGGCTTCCAATCTCGACACAAGTAGAAGATGTCGATGGCCCAGCCAAGACGCTACTAAAAAAATCATTTGCGGCCTTTAAGCTGAGGAAGCAAGTACAGGAAGACCTGCTGAACGACCGCATCAACCATGCACTGCTAGCGCGCAAGAAGCTTCAAGAACTGGATGAGGAGCCCGATTGGGCAGACAAGATAGCTTCCAACTACGGCGCGCCGTCAGACGTGCTTCGAGAACTGAAGGTTCGCCTCGAGACGATGCCCCCTATCGGGCGCACACTGCTGGACTGGTTCAACTGGACAGCGACTTGGCTAACTGAGCGGCCCATCTTAGTATCACAGATGACTAGGCGCGAGAGCTTGGATGGTTACATGGGAGAGTCGTTCAAGTCGCTTGAGGACGACCAGGAGCGAGGCGATTTAGCTGTCGACGTCGTGCTGGCCGCTTTGAAGGCGTGGGTCAGTGGTGAGACGCTGGCGGAAATTCAGAAGCTCAAGCCTACAGTCCAACAGCCGAAACATTGCGAGCAAGCTCGACGCTTTATCCTGCGGGTCCTCCCGGAGCTTGCTTACGTATTCTCCCTCCCGGAACTTGTACGCCGATACCTGGCGGCAGAAGAATTGTCCTTGGATGCGAACGAGCTTGCCTCGGTCGAACTTGAGAAGCTTGGAAGCTGCGTCCGTGAGGGTTACGACTCCGTTGAAAAGCTTGCGCTGGCGAAGGTCCGCGGCAAGTCTGGCTCGCGCGTTCGCGTTCATCAACAGTGGGACGAAATGGACTGGTGGATGGACCCCAAGGTGCCTGGAGAATCATGGCAGGAGCTTTTCGAACGAATTAAGCGTGATACCGAGGCCTACGACAAAGCGTGAGCCTCTTATTTGGCGAAAGCTGACGTTCTTTAGATTAGCCAGCAATAAACTGCCATTGTTCTGGTATGCAAAGACGTTGAGGATTGACCGCTCTAGGAACGGCATGCATGCCTGAGTAATGGGTTACGGTGAATACCACGGGAAACAAGGCCACCGAATCGGAATTTAAGTTAATAAGCCAACCGCTACCCAATCTTTTCCGAAAAAACTTCGTATTGCAGAGCATTTCATGCTTTTTTGTATTTATCTTTTAGGTACTCCGCGGTTGTCTCCATTTCTGGATAAATTTTGTCTTTAGAAAACCCCAGTAATTCCAATTGCCTCCTAAGGGCAATTTTGTTTTTGACCTTATATCGTTGCGGCTCAAATTCCGATTTTTTATAATTGGCCAGTCTTTTCTTCGTACCATCTATTCCAAACAAAAGAAAAGCCCCATCCTGCTTTATTATTCTTCTATTATTTAGTAGTGGCTTGACGCACCAAATCGATTGAAGATGGTCTTTTTCTATAATATGGGAGAAGTACGGCTTTTCATCCTTTATTTCATGAAGTAAATATTGGATGTGTGGAATGCTATTGAATCGCCTTATCCATTTTATTTTATCTTCATTCTCGGATAGTTTTCTGGAGACCCTGCTAATATTTAATTTATCAAAGGGTCTTTTGGCTACATTAGACACTACGCTTACAGTATCTGAGTCATAATATTTTATGAATTCATCTGGAATGGAAAAAATTATAAAATCTCCAGGCTCAGACTCCGTGTCCTCATCAAATTCAATGGAAAAAAACAATGCAACCAGAGGATTCGTTGTGATGTCCAGCAGGCGTGTTGGCAAGCCATAATGTTGCATTTTGGTGAGGATTTCAAAGGTCGAATTCTGGCCTTTAAACTCATCCGGATTTCGAAGAATAAACTCCTTAAACAATTTATCTTCATTTTCTAACAGGCCATCTCTATCGATTGATGGCTTGATGGTACTGTATTGTTTTTTCTGCCCTCTAAAATATAAACCACATCCTTTTTGTTTTGATTTTGAAATTAAATCAAGTAGCGAAGGGATGCTGTCAATTACAAATTCATCCATCTGGATTATCTTTACGTAAAGGCTGGTTTGTGACAGGGCGCAACAGTTAATAGCCTACCTAGTAACCACTATAAATCCTTTCCGGCAGTGGCCTGCTTTGGAAAATGGTCACTCTGAATGCTCAAAGTCACCGGCTAGCGCGACTCTGGGCGAAGGTTCAGTTGGAATGATTTGGGTCTACTTTTTGTCCGTAATGGCCGATATGCCTTTGACCTGAAACCATTTCTTTGAGGGCAGGAGTGGAGAATGGAATCGGTTTCCGCCAACTCTTGTAGCGGTTTGAATTAAGGCATCCATTGCGGCCGCCAAACCGTCTTCTTTGTAGGCGGTTGACGGGCTGTCTTCAGTAAGACAGGGGACGCTTGGATGCTTGATATCCGCGAGGTAAGCATCGAAGGTATCGCGCGCAACAGCCATGCCATAAATTCGCCAAGCGTATTTCTTGCCCAAATAGTGACCGTCAGTTGCACCGTGCTGAACACGCTCCCTAGATTTCTGGGTTTCGACGTCGCGTTTTTCTTCACCAAGCAGACGTGCAACGTAGTGACTTTTGTGTTGGTCAACATCATCAGCCTTGGCGGTTGCGGAGACATCTACCCAGTTCACTCCGTTTTCGACTATAAAGCCAATATTGTATCTCTGCCCTTCTTCGAGAACAGGTTCATGATTCGCAATAAACTGATAGACCGTATTCGTATTCTCAGGCGTGAAGCTGTGCAAGAACTTACCATTTGGATGCGGAACTATCCTGTAACTCGTGACAATAAGAACCGGCGTAGTAAGTAGTTCTCGGGACTTCATTGATTCTCCCTTATTAACGAGTTGGACCAACGATTATTCAAAGGCCCGGCACTGGTCCGAACATTGAAAATTGGAAAATATGCCAATATAAAGTAACTGCTTGATTCATTGTGGGCGAGGCCCAGAAAAACATCCGCATATGCAATGGTAATACAGACCAATGAGCTTTTTAGTGCGCGGGAAGAAAAACGTATTGACGACTGGCTGCAAAGGAGGCAAATCCTGAACGGATGGATATGGCCGAACACCGCCTAATGTGGGTAGCGGAGCAATGCTACCTAGCAATAAATGGCTACAAAACGAATAGCAGACCATATAGGAGTCGTTACGACTCTATTCTTGGAAGTTAGGACTTTATTTCCAAGGTAACGACTTTATTTAGGTCGCCCATTAGCCGAGCGCTGCCAAACGCGCCTTCGGGCCAGGCGGATGCCGGATGAAATACTGCCGAATGCCGCGCACGATGGCCTCGGCCAGCTTTTCCTGGTAGGCATCGTCATTGAGCCGA